>JACCDX010557943.1_pt1 | contig 41241 bp, 52 predicted proteins | sample 7449681 | NCBI WGS metagenome assembly JACCDX01 (sample SAMN15323450, study PRJNA562643) | freshwater metagenome | isolation source: river surface water | place: USA:Blue River Watershed | collected 2017-08-18
CCCGATGCCACCCAGCCAGGCAGGCACAGGTCGCGGTGCTCGTTGAAGCGATCGCGTGCCTGGTTGTGCTCGTCCTGGAGGATGTAGGTCAGGTCCACCAGGCTCGGGGCCACGAACTGGCCATCGACCACCTGGTAGGGCAGCAGGAAGAACGGGTACCAGCGCTCGCCGGCCTTGCGCGGGGAGTACGGGTCGCGCAGCCAGAATTCACAGCCCTCAGCCATGGTGTAGACGCGCTGGGTGTTCTTGTCCCAGATTTCCAGGATGGCGATCTGCTTGTCCTCGTCCAGCATCGCCGCGCCGCTGGCCAGTCTCCCATCCTTCTTGGGCATCTGGGCGTTGTCCTGGTACGCCTTGGCATTGGTCAGCTTCATGCCATAGGTCGCCTCTGCGGTGGACTTCTTCATGGGGATGATCTGGCACAGCCAGTCCGCATCCCGGTAGTCGAAGAACTCGCACACCGACGGATCGATCAGCAGGTTGTCGGTCAGCACGCGGTCGATGACCAGACCCTCGGCCGCGACGACTTCGACCTGCTCCTTGAGCGCCGTCATGAGCTGGCGCAGCTCTTCGATGTTCGCTTCCTGCGCCTGGCGCTGGTCGGGATCGTCGATGTCGGCCATCAGGCGCTCGGCCTCGGCGATGTTGTCCTGCGTGTCGTTGATGCGCGCCAGGATGATCGGGTCGTTCTGGATGTCGCGCTGGTACATGACCTTGACGATGCCAAAGGACGACGTGAGCGAGCTGCGCACGGTCGCCTTGGCCCGGTCCTTCAGTCGCGCACGCTCCAGGCAGCGGTTCGTGACCGTCTCGATGGTCTTGCAGAACAGCTTGAGGTTGTCCGCGCGGTACAACGGGGTCGCGCTGATTTCCGGGTTGCGGGCGTAGATGCTGGGCAGGATCGCGGTGATCGTTCCGTGGATCAGGTTGGCCCGGTGCTTGTAGAAGTCCTTGGCCTTGGGGTCAGCCTGCCAGTTAAAGCCGGCGACCTCGGCGCGGTTGTGGCGCACGCGCTTGTGGAACTTGTCCCAGTACGCGCGTGCGTTGGAGATTCGCTTGTTCCACTTGCGCGCCAGCTCGTCGGGCTGGGGGGTGTCGCGCGAGCCGTCGGCGGCGGTGTTGTCGTTTTCCATTGGCATCGTCAGACCCTCATTCGGTACGTGTCGTCGTCGTATTTTTTGGTCGGCTCATCCAGGTCGGCGGATATTTGTTCCTCGTCCGGAGAGCGGCGGCGGCGCATGACGCCGTAGCGCGTGGCGTCCCAGGCGTGATCCTCGGCATCGGTGTCCACGTCCTCCGGGTTGTCGTCCGATGGCGGCAGGGCCGGGACCGTGCGCAGCCAGTGCTTGCAGCTCGAAAACACCTTCAGCCGACCCTCGGACAGCAGGCGGATGATTTCCTGCGCGCCGTTGACCCGTGAGCCCTTGGCGTTCCAGGCTTCCATCCACTTCACCCCGCCCTCGCGGAAAATCTGGCCGATCGAGCGGTCCGCGCCGATCTTGGAGAAGATGGCCGGGTCCGCCAGGTTCAGGCGGTACTCGTAACCCAGGCGCTCGTCGTGTTCCTCAATGGCCCTGATCTTCCTGGCCACCTTCGCGGCATCCTCGCGGCTGCCCTCGTTGGGCTTCTCGCCGATGCCGTACAGCTCGCGCCAGATGTAGTGCACGCCGTCCGGGTCCATAGCCATCCAGTAGCAGGCATACGGGCGGGCATAGCCCCAGTCCATGGACTTCCAGACCTTCCAGCTCGCCGGGATCGGGAAAGGCTCCACGACGTGGCGCTTCACGTCCCAGACGCCCTCCAGGAAGCTGCCGACGTGGATGTCCCAGTCGCCATCGAGCCATGCTTTGCGACGGTTTGGGTCCTTCAGGGCCTGGAGCGTGGCCAGGTAGTCCGGATCGTTGGCCAGCAGCACCTTGTTCTCGAAGATGCTGGAGCGGATGGCGACGCGGGGCTTCTCGCCCTCGTTGCGGATGACCTGGCCGGATGGCACGCCACCCTCGCCCAGGCGAAAGCGCTCCTTGACCGCGCCGTGTCCCTTGCCGAACGGGTTGCAGGTCGCGCGCACCATGCGGGGCATGCCAGGAAAGGACGACCGGCAAGTCGAGTGCATGGCCTCGTAGAAGCTCAGGTCGCGCCAGTTGGTCAGCTCTTCAAACCCCAGCCAGGGGTACTCGTGGCCGTGGTAATTCCAGTAATCGTCCTCGCTCGCGCCGTAGCGAAAGAACAGCATTTCCCCGGTCGGCCACTCCCAGTAGTGCTCGGCCTTGTTGAACTTGGCTTCGGGGAAGAACTGGGTAAACCACCGCCGACTCTTGGCCACCACGTCCGCGAGCTGCGGATATGTCAGACGGAAAAGCACACCGCGCCAGTGCTGGCCATAGCCCTTGCCCGTGTGCATGGCGAAGGACATCAGCAGCGTGTCGGTCTTGCCCCCGCCACGCGTGCCGTGCATCAGCGCCTCGAAGGTCGGGCAGGTCAGGAATCGAAACTGCGCGCCAGGCAGTGGGGCCCATCGCGCCATCAAGCGCCAATCCCCATTCTTTTTTCACGCGCGCGCTGCATATCCTCGATGTCGCGCATCAATTCGTAATCAATCTTCTTGCGGCATCCAATGATGGCCATTCGATGGCACTCGTTCGCATATTGCAAAACAGACAGCCCTGACCATTCTTTAAGCTGGTTCTGGCTTGCTATGTGTGCCACCTCCAAAGCGTTATCCGGTGAACTTCCGGTGCACCCCCAGTAGGTACCCGTCCAAAACGAAAAGCCATCGCGCACCCGATAGACACCAGACCGAAAAGGTTTAGTCCACGCCGAAAATGTCAAGTTATCCATCTGCTCTCTCCTTCATCATCTTTTCCCAGGCTTCTTCGGACATCACACCAGGCACGACGAGCACGCCCTTCGGAGCCTCTGGCACCAGGTCTTTCCCGTTTGCTCCCGTGATTTCCTGTTTCTTGACCAGATAGCCCTTCAGCTCTGCCAGGAAGCGCAGCGCGCCCAGCTTGTCGTGCGTCTTGAGCTTCAGGCTTCCGCCCTGCGCGCTGAACGTCTCGGCCACCTCGTGCACGGCTGCCGCCTGCTCGTCGGTCAGCTCGTCGCTGGCGCGCAGCTTCACGCCCTGCGGCCCCCAGGTCATCAGGTCGCGCTGGTTGGCAAAGGCGATCTTCACCACCTCGGCGACGATGCGCTCGATCGTGACCTCATTGGCCTCGGCCGCCTTGTCTCGAAGCTCCTGAATCCTCCCCTGAACCTCCCTATTGCCGGCCAGCTCGGATGCGCGCTTCCAGACGGTCTCATCCTTCCACCCGCGTGAATTTGGGAATGCCTGACGGTACGCCTCGGCCTGCGACAGACCGGCCGCGACACCAGTGGCGAATGCTTCCTGCTTGGGGGTCAATGGCTTCATTTCTTCCCCCATGCCCGGCTGTGCTCGTCGTACATCAGCGCCGCCTCGATGACGGCTTCGATCGGCGTCACTTCGATGATCCGGGCCGATGCCTGCATCCCGCTCATGAGCGCTCCCCGGTCCATGTCGGTGATGGTCGGGCGCTTGGCCAGATCATCCAGGGCGTTCACGCTGGCGCGCACGATACGCATGTCTGGCTCGTCACCGGTCCAGCCCAGGTACATCGCGCAGGCGGCGGCCACCGAGAACAGGACCGACCCATGCGCCAGCAGGCGGTCGCGGTTGGCACCAGTCAGGGCATGAATCTGGGCAGTCACGGCCTCCGCGTTCCACTTGGCACGGGCAGCCTGCTTCACAAACGGATGGACGCCCACGGGCTTGCGCTTCTTCTTCATGGCTGGACCACCCTTCCATCGCGGTAATGCAGGCGCTTTCCGATCCGGCTGGGCAGAGCGAGCGCATCGGTTGCACCAGGTCGGCCCGCATAGGGGCGCAGCTCACGACCGTCGTAGTGACTGCCGCTCGGCACGGTTGCCGCCACGGCTGTCCTTGGGCCGGCAACGCTGGGCGTCGTTGGTTTGGTGTTCTCGCTCATGCGTCCACCTTCTTCGGCAGGACCGAGACCTTCACCATGCCGCCGATGTCGTCCGAAACATCGAACGTCACCCGGAAAATGCTGTCGTCTACCTTCAGGGCGTCGGCCAGGCCATCGAGCCCGGCCTTCATGCTGGCGAGCATGTTGTCGGCGTCGCGGTTGCGCTTGTCCGGCGGGTAGAAGACCAGGTGCACATCGGCTTCTTCGACCCCCAGCAGGGTCGCGGCCGACATCCCGGCTTTGCGGGCCTGCAACCAGCAGGCGGTGCGGTACGCCTTCTTCGCTCGATGCAGCGCCATGTGATGCAGGCGCGCGTTCGGGCTCAACTCTTTCGGGGGCCAGGGTAGGACTACTGTATTCATGCTTCGATTTTTTGCGCCGGCTCCTTCTCCGGCGGACATTTGGTCAGTAGATGCGGCTGGAGCGTCACCAGGTCATGGCGTCCGCCTTCGTCCAGCCGGACGGTCAGACGCTGGAAGTGATCCAGCTTCGATTCGGCCCCTCGGTGCTTGATGACGGTCCCGACTCGGCCGGTCGGCGTCATGACGCGAGTGCCCACGGGGAAGTCCTCCATGTCCAACATCCGATTCAAGCCGTCACCAGCCTTTCGACGGTGATGGCAAGTGCGTCCAGCTCGTCGAGCTTGCGGATCGCCCAGGCGCGGCGCTGGCCATGCAGCCCCATCAGCGAGCCGGTATGGCAGGACGAGCACAGGGCCACGGACGTGAACCACTGGCCTTGCTTGATTTCGTGGCAGTCGCTCGGGCCTGGCGCGTCACAGACAGCACACGGCAGCGACTTCACCCGCTCGATGTGGCGCTTCTCGGCGGCGGTCGGGGCTTTCTTGTTCTTGCTCTGCACTTCAGCCCCATCCCAGGATGATTTGCTCCAGCAGGCGGTCGGCCGTCTCGCGGTCGAGCTGCGGGAGGATGTGGCGCAGCACCCCGTCAATGGCGGCCTCGTAGAACCGCTCGAAGTCGTCCTGCTCCATGGACTCGTAGGCGATCGAGCGCGGCACCTGGACCAGCTCGCCCGTGATCGGGTCGATGACCGGATCGACATAGCCCGTCACCAGCTTCACGGCGACAAGGGCCTTTTCTGGCGTGTCGTAGGTTTCGGAGTTGTCGGCGACCAGCGCCAGCAGCGCGAAGAGCTTGCGGTGATGGGCGCCATGGCGCGGGCGTGCCCACTCCAGGCGCAACCAGGTCCCCGGCGTCATGCGGTCGAGCCGGCGCTTGAACTTCAGCCAAGCGTCGTGATCGGCCGGCGTTGATCCGCGCAGGCCCTTGTCGGTCTTGATGAGCACAGCCTTCATCCCGCCACCTCGAACAAGTCCAGGGTCTCGGGTTGCTTGGGCTTGGCCACCTGCCGGCGGACCACAGGGAACACCAGCCCGCTCTTGCGCTGAGCCAAAGGCATCAGACCGGCGCGCTGGGCGCACTTGGGTCCGACAGGCAGCGTACCAATGAGAACGGCGGCTTGGTCCATGGGGCGGCCACACAGGGCGCAATACAGCTTCACGGCAGCACCCCCACTGCCAGGCCGAAAGCGATTTCCTGCTCGCTCAACGGCGTCTCTCCAGCATCTGGCGCGCGCGCTCCGTCACGTCGGCCGGGCCAAACGTAGGTGCAAAGCGGGCGATGCTCCGCTTGACCACAACCATCATGGCCGCCGCCGCCTGCCGATTCGGGTACGTGCTGGCCACCAGGCGCGCGCAGCACTCCAGGCACTGCATCCGGTAAAGCCCACCCAGCGGCCGTTGTCTCGATGATTCGCACGCTGGGCATGTCACGCAGCCTCCCTGGCGTCCGCGTCATCCGGCGGCGAGAAGTCCCATGGGCATGGACCCACCTGATCAAGCAGCGCGCCCTTGGCTTTTTCCGTCACGTTGATCACCGCCCGAACTGCGTACCAGCCATGGCACGGCCAGCCCTTGCGATCGGCCTGGTGGCACAGGAACGGGACGTTTTCGACGACTGCCTTTGTGACGTCCATCTGGGTCTGCAGGCAGCCGTTGGGCACCGTGCCGTGCGTGAACGCGCACGACTTGCACCGCTCGTCGCTTTCGCCTTCGGTGGCCAGCCTGGCCACGGCACGGTCGGCCAGGTCTGCCATCTGCCGACCAATGGCGCGGCCCTCGGGTGTGACGCGCTTGTGGTCCTTCGTGGGGTCGGTCATGCAGCCCCCTTCGGCATGGCCATGCGCTGGCGCAGCCCCTCGATCAGCTCGCGCACCTTCTCCGGGTTCGCCGTTGCCTTGCCCGGTGCCGGCAGTGCGTCCATGCGCGGCGGTACCGGCGGCAGCTCACCCTTTGCCAGTTGCTCGTCCAGGATGCGGGTCCAACGCGCCTTCGCGCGGTCCCAGCTCGCCTGGCGCAGCTCCCACGACCCGAACTCCACGGCGGCCCAGTAGATCGCCGGAGCGCTCCAGGTGTCAGTGCCGTTGTCGCGCTGGCGCATCTGCTTGACCGCCTCGATGAACGCGGCCTCGTGGTCCACGGGCGGGCGGCAGAGCAGCAGGAACTCGGGCAAGGTCGGCGGCCAGATGCGCGACATGCAGGCTTTCAAGCCGCGCTGCACTTCCTCGGTCGAGTAGCCGGCAAGCGCCATCGACCAGACGGCCTTCATTTCGCCCAGCGTCACGCCGCGCCATTGGTCGGTGAACTTCTGGCCATAGACGACCATGAGGAACTTCAGCAGCTCCTTCGCACCGTCCTCGGTCGGTTGCCACGTCATGAGGTTCATGCGGCACCCCCGACGAGCTGGGCGTCCGTGATGTCGATGACGTTGGCTGGCCTGCGGTCCATCAGCTCATCGACCCACGCCTGATCGGCAGCCTGGCGCGCGGCCTTCGACTGCGGCATGACCACGCCCGGCTTCTGCCCGGCAACCCAGTCGGCCTTGAAGCCCTGCCAACCACGGGCGCAGCACAGCGCCAGCGCATCGGCCAGGCCCATGCCGGCCTTTGAGGCTTCGCGCTGGATACCGTCCAGGGCGGTCTGGGTCAGCGGAGCACGCTTGGCCTTGCGGATGGCCAGGAAGTCAGACCAAACCGAATCACTCACAGCTTCAGGCTTGACCACGGCGGGCTTGCCCCGCTTGGCGCTTGCGCCTGTATTTATTGGTTCATTGGTTGATTGGTTGATGGTTGATTGGTTAGTTGAATTTCGTTGGCCGTCTGTTTCAACGGATTTCAACGGCTGTTCAACGGTCGTTGCTGCATCGTTCAACGCCTGCAGCTTTTTGATGCGCTTTGCCTCTGCTGAAGCCTTGCCTGCCATGGCTTTTTGGCTTGTATTGGCCTGATAGGCCTCAATCTCAGCCTCGCATCTGTCGTGATACCAGCCCGCTGGTGTTTCCGTGAAAAACTCGTTCAACACCTGTTGAACAGCCGTTACTTCTTCATCAGAACGGGCGATGATTCGACGGCACAGTGCTGATATGTCGAGCGTCAGGCGCTGCTCGGTGTCGTAGTACAAGTCGATCAAGTCGCGGTACACGCTGCGCTCAATGCGCGTCAAGTGACGTGTGGCCTTGTCGAAGTCGCCAATGTGGTGCGGGTAGTGCTTCATTGCGAAGCCTCCCGAATTTTGTTCCAGCAAATGCCGCAAAAATATTTGAACTCCTGATCCTTTCTGGCTTTTGCGTGCGCAATCTCCATCGCATCGCAGACCTGGTAAACACCAAGCCTGTCAACAAACATGCGGACCGTGACCATGCTCTTTTCGTTGAGCGTGTAGCCTGGATTGAAGCGCTCATAAACCTCGCGCACCAACTCGCCTTCTTCTTCAATGCGCTGCTTTTTCTGATTGATGGCGGCTTGATAGCCCTTGATCTGGGCCTCGCGCTCAATGACATCGGCCGCCTTGTCGTGAAGGCTTAACGGCACATCGCAAAGCGCACGATCTGACTTGCCCCTGTTGCAGTCAAAACAGGCTGTTACAAGGTTGTCTTGTTCATTGGTACCGCCAGCCGATACCGCCTGGATGTGGTCAATCTCAAGCACAACATGTGGCGGGTGCGCTCCGCAGTATTGGCAGGTGAAGCTGTCGCGCTTGAAAACCTCAAAGCGCAAGGACTTTGAAAGCGCTTTGCGCAAGTATTTGCCTGCCATGCCTTACTCCTTGGCTGGCGATGCGCCCGAGCGCTTGCGCTTGATCGTTGTGAGAAAGAGGTCCGGATGCGCGAGCTTCACTGCGGGCGGAATGCCCCGGACGATCCAGTTCTGGACTCGCTGCACGCTTCCTGGCTTCTGGAAGCCCAAGCGCTTTGCGAGCTGAGTTGGTCCGCCGAGTTCTTGGATGAGCTGGCGGTCCGACTCCAATGTGGGGTTGCTAACGTTGTTCATGCCCCACATTAAACACCATGTTTACACAGATGTCAACATCCTGTATAAAACAAACTGTTTAGTTTCTGCGAGAATGTCGCCATGAACCCCCAGATGCAACGGCTCTACCAGGCAGCCAAAGACCTCAAAGGCATCACCAGCCAAGCGGCGCTCGCGCGTGCGCTGGGCTCGTCATCCCAGACGCTGCACAACTGGGAGCTGCGCGGAATCTCGAAGCAGGGGCTTGTGCTGGCTCAACGCATCATTGGCTGCTCCGCCTCGTGGCTGGAGACTGGCGCAGGCGCGATGTCCATTGCCGGCGCTACAAACGTCGCGCCCGCACCCGTTGGCGGCAGGTCCATCCCGCTCATCAGCTACGTCCAGGCCGGCGCATGGACCGACGTGGTGGATAACTACCAACCAGGCGATGCCGATGAGTTCCTGCTGACCGACCTGGAGCTGTCGAGTAGCGCTTTCGCGCTTGAAATCAAGGGCGATTCGATGCTCCCTGAGTTCAAGTCAGGCGATCGGGTCATCATTGACCCAAACGTCATGCCGCAGCCTGGCGACTACGTTGTCGCCAAGAACGGCGAAGAGGAAGCGACCTTCAAGAAGTACCGCCCGCGCGGCGTGAACGAGCGTGGTGACGTGGTGTTCGAGCTGGTCCCGCTCAATGAGGACTATCCATCCATGCGCTCGGACGTGACGCCAATCCGGATCGTCGGGACGATGGTGGAGCACAGGAAATACCGCAGGAGATAAGTCAATGCTGGAAGAAGAAATCAAAGAGGCGCGGCGCAATAAAGTAGCGGGCATATCCATGATGCTTGGTGCAGTTGCGGCGTTGATCGGCACTTATGCGTTTATGTTTTGGCCTAGTCAATCGCGGGGTCAATGCCTTATCGACATGGCCGAAAAAGCGAACGGGAACAGCACCATTTTTAATGCTCTTGTAATTGCCAACTGCAAAGAAGCCCGCTAGGCGCAGCCGCTTGCTTCACACAACAACCCGCTTCGGCGGGTTTTTTTTCGTCTGGACTCTCCGTGTTTACCCCATTTTCAACAAAAGCATAAACGCCACGTTGACAAAATCGTAAACATGGTGTTTAATTCACTCCATCGCACCTCAACGCGAGACGACCCAGGCCAAGCGATACGTGGCCGAAGCCGACAGGAAGCAAAGGCGGGTCTAGGGGCAGTGCTCCGAAGTGGTTGAAGCGATGAAACCAAACGATGGAGTGAACATGAACCTAGACCTTCGCTCCGTACTCAAGCAGAGCACGGACCTGCCCCAGTGGGCTGAAACGACCCTCGACTATCTGACCGCCATCGGCATCGGCACCAGCCTGGCCGTGCTGCTTGTAGTGGAGTTGTCGAAATGACACCCGCCGCACAAGCCGCGCGTGTGGTCTTCCCGACGCGCCAGATCACCGATCCAAAATTCAAGTGGCGAGACTCAGTCAAGACTGACGTTACACGCACCTGGCGCAAGTTCCGGCTGCTCCAGCGCATTCAAGGGGCCGCAGCATGAAGCGCCTGATTTCCACCTCCTACCTGGAAGTGCGATGGGAACCGCGCTGGCCCGCAGTTGCTATCGGCTTTTACGGCGGCAAGAGCGTCAAGAGAGTTTTCGTTGTGCTGGTCAGCCCAATCGTCATCTTGATCGGGAGCCAAGCATGAACTGCTGCGACGAATACGGCGACTGCCGCCAGGGCCGCGACTGCCCTGCCCGCGTGGCCAAGGTCGGCCGTCGCATTCCCAAGCATCCACAACCGCCGCGCCCTGAGCGCTGGCGCGACTACCTCAAGGACCTCGCACGGGCCATGTTGCTCGTGATCGCGGCCATGTTCATCAGCGCCGTGACGGTCGCGCTGATGGCTCGATGAATCACCACAAGGAAAACCCATGAACGCAATCACCAAACACGAGGCCGCCGCGCTGCCTGCGCTGCAAATGAACGAGGGCGAGCTGATCGAAGTGCTCGCCACTAGCCTCTACCCTGGCGCGCAAGTCACGTCGATCAAGATGGTCCTCGGCTACTGCAAGGCCGCCGGTCTGGACCCGATGCAAAAGCCCGTGCACATCGTCCCCATGTGGGACAACAAGGCCGGCACGATGCGCGATGTCGTGATGCCTGGCATCGGCCTGTACCGCACCCAGGCCGCACGCTCTGGCGAATGCGCTGGCGTCTCCGAACCCGAGTTCGGACCGGACGTGACCGAGACGATCGGCGGCCAGCAAATCACCTTCCCCGCCTGGTGCCGCGTCACCGTCAAGCGCCGCCTGCCGACAGGCGAAGTCGTGGACTTCACCGCCAAGGAATTCTGGAAGGAAAACTACGCGGTCAAGGGTGGCAAGGACAGGAGCATCGCCCCGAATGCGATGTGGACCAAGCGCCCCTACGGCCAGATCGCCAAGTGCGCCGAAGCCCAGGCCCTGCGCAAGGCGTTCCCCGAGATTGGCAGCGAGCCCACCGCCGACGAAATGGCCGGCAAGTCGCTGCACGAGGACGACACCGTGATCGACGCCGGTACGGGGGAAATCACCGGCCGCAAGCCAGCCGTGGCCATGCCCGCGCGCAAGCCTGCGCCAGCACAAGAGCACACCGTCAGCGACGCGCAGCCCAAGGCAGAAGCCAGTGTGCAGCAGCAGGCGCAGCAGACCAATGGCGCACCGGCCACCGTCGGCGAAGTCGCCTACATCCTCAAGAAGATCAACGCCAAGGGCGTGACGATCCCGCAAGCCCGCCAGATGGCCGGACTACCCGAAGGAGAGAACCTGGAAGGTCTGACCAAGGACGGTTTCATCGCCCTGAAGGATGCGCTGGCATGAGCGGCCTGACGTTCGACGAGGCGACGCACACCTACCGGTACAACGGCAACGTTGTGCCGGGCGTGACGACAATCCTCTCGCCCTTGACCGACTTCAGTCGCGTACCGCCGCACGTACTGCGCGCCGCAGCCGACTTCGGTACCGCCGTGCACCTGGCCTGCGAGCTGGACGACCTCGGCACGCTGGACGTGGACGCACTGGACCCAGCGCTCGCGCCCTACCTTGCGGCCTGGCGCAAGTTCAGCGCCGACCATGAAGTCGAGTGGACGCTGATTGAGCAGCCGGTCTACCACAAGGCACTGGGTTACGCCGGCACTCTGGACCGCCTCGGGCGCGTGAAGGGCCTGGCCACCGTGCTCGACATCAAGAGCAGTGCGCAGCTCTACCCGAGCGTCGGCCCACAGCTCGCGGCCTACCAGCAGGCCGCCGCGCATCCGACCGTTCAGCGCATGGCCGTGCAGCTCAAGAGCGACGGCACCTACACCGCGAAGACCTACACGGACCCGACCGACTGGCCGGTGTTCGCCTCCCTTCTCACGCTGCGCACCTGGTGCGCGCGCCACGACATCACCCCCAACTTCAAGGACTGAACCATGGACACCAAAACCCAAGACACCATCGCATACGACGCCAGCAGTGCGATCGTTCTCGCCGGCAAGGCGCAATCGGCACTCGCCAGCGCCAGCGACTTCGTGATCGACAGCCACACGATGTTTGAGCTGGCCAGCGACGACCTCAAGCAGGTCAAGGCGCTCCAAAAGGAAGTCGAAGAGAAGCGCACAAGCATCACCGGCCCGCTGAACCAGGCGGTCAAAGCAGTGAACGACTTGTTCCGCGCGCCCAAGGACTACCTGGACAAAGCAGAAGCGACACTCAAGCGCGCCATGGTGACGTGGACCACCGAGCAGGAGCGCCTGGCCGCCATCGCACGCGCGGAAGCAGAGGCCGCAGCCCGAGCCGAACGTGAGCGCCTGGCCGCCATCGAACGCGAGCAGCAGGAGGCCGCACGCAAAGCTCAGGAAGAAGCGCAGGCCGCCGCCGCTGCCGGCGACCAGGAAGCCGCAGCGCGCGCAATGATCCAGGCGCAGGCCGCGCAGGAGCAGGCTGCAATGGCCGCCGTGACTGCCAACGTCGTTACCGCCGCGCCAGCCGTCGAAGCCCCGGCCAAAGTCTCGGGCATCAGCGGTCGCATGACCTTCAGCGCCGAAGTCACCGACCTCATGGAGCTGGTGAAAGCCGTGGCCGCAGGTACTGCACCGATCGAGGCGATCCAGGCCGACACCAAGTTCCTCGGAGCCCAGGCCCGCGCCTTCAAGAAGGCCGGTCAGCTCTACCCCGGCGTCATGGCCGTGGCTGAACGCAGCATTTCCGCACGCGCTGCCTGAAGGGAAGTCCCATGAAGCAGTCGCAAACCGAGTGGATTCTGACCAGGCTGAAGCACGGCCCCGTCACCGCGATCGACGCGCTCGACGGTTGCGGCTGCTTCCGACTTGCTGCCCGGATCAATGACCTGCGCCAAGCAGGCTACGACATCGAAACCAAGACCCTCGAACTGCCCAACGGCAAGCACGTCGCGCAGTACCACCTGAAAGAGAAAGAGACAGCGACATGCTGAACCAAGTCCAGATCATCGGCCGCGTCGGTAAAGACCCAGAAGTCCGATACCTCCCCAGCGGCGAAGCCGTCGCCAACTTCTCCGTGGCCACCACCGAGAAGTGGAAGGACAAGCAGTCCGGCGAGCTGCGTGAAGAGACCGAATGGCACCGCATCAGCACCTTCGGCCGCCTGGCTGAAATCGTCGGCCAGTACGTCAAGAAGGGCGGCCTCGTCTACGTGAGCGGGAAGATCAAGACCCGCAAGTACACCGACAAGGACGGCTCGGAGAAGTACGCGACCGACATCCGCGCGAACGAGCTGAAGTTGCTCAGCAGCCGCGAGAACAACCAGGGCGGCGAGCCCGCGCCCCGTCCCAGCACCAACCAGCAGCGTCCAGCGCCAGCCGCTCAAGGTTCCGGCTTCGACGACATGGACGACGACATCCCCTTTTAACCCCCTCCCACCACTGAAAGGCAAATATGACCACGCAAAGCCAGAGACCCGACACCACCGCCGCCGCGACAGACGTAGGCGAATTCATCACCGACCTCGATGGCGGCGTCTTCGACCGCAAGCTCTCAATCGCCCTGTCCCAAGTGGCTGCCGCCACCGTGGACAACGACAAGACCGGCGAGGTGACGATCAAGCTCACCTTCCAGCGCATCCCTGGCACCACGCAGGTTCGCTGCGAGCACACCCTGAAGTACGTCAAGCCGACGATGGACGGCAAGGCGGGCGAGGAAGAGAAGCGCTCGACCGTCCTGCACGTCGGCAAGTTCGGCGCTCTCTCGCTTGCACAACCGTCCCTCATCGGCAAGCAAGGCGAACTCGCCTAATCGCCGGCCCCAGCATTCCAAAGAAAGAAGACCATGTTCGACCAAGCAGCCATCAAAGAACTGACCAAGGCCCACGCCATCACCGCCGCCGAGACGGCCGTCACCGGCCAGGTGGAAACCCTCGTCGCCCTACCCGATGACTTCAATCTCCACGACCTGGAGAACTACCTTGTCGCCCGCCGCCGCGCGCGCGGCACCATGCAGACCAGCATCGTCGCGGACTTCGCGCAGTACGCCACTACGCACAAGGAAGAAGGCGCGGCCGTCTTCGTGGACGCCGACGACATGACAGCTGTGGCCGTGCTCAACCTCGGAACCCCGGACGACCCCGGTCACGCCGATAACCGCGCAAAGCTCCAACTGAAAAAGACCGCCGCCTATTCGGCGCTGAAGCAGCACGCGAACGGCATGGGCCAAAAGCAGGCGACGATCGCCGAGTTCCTGGAAGACTGGACCGAACACATTACTTGCTTCAACGACGACGGCAACGTCTCCACACCCAAGGCGATCGCAGCCGTCCGCAAGCTGACCATCGAGTCGATGCGCAAGCTGGAGTCGAGCGAGCAGAGCCTGAGCGCGAGCAAGAGCGCTTTCGAGTCGATCCAGGCCACCAGCGCCGACCCGCTGCCGACGGTCATCTACTTCCGCTGCGTGCCCTATGTCGGTCTGAGCGAACGCCAGTTCGTGCTGCGCCTGGGCGTCCAGACCGGAGGTGACAAGCCGACGATCATCCTGCGCATCGTCAAGGCCGAGCTTCACGCCGATGAAATGGCGAACGAGCTGGCCGACTTGACCCGCCAGGCCCTCAGCAACGCCCTGCCGGTCCTGATCGGCGAATACGCGAAGGCGAGCTGATGAGCGTTCAGCAAGACATCCTCATGCGCCGGTTCATCTTCCAGCGCAATGAGGACGTGTCTGGCATGTCCGGGACTGGGATCGTCGCCGAAGGAGTCCAGTTCACGGACGGCACCGTAGCCGTGCGCTGGCGCTCAATGATGGCCAGCCACGTCATCTACCCCAACGTGCACGCCGCTGAGCACATCCATGGCCACGGCGGAGCCACCAGACTCAAATGGATTGATTGATGAAATTCGCGGAGACCATTGGCGACCTGCGCCGCAGACAGATCGCCGGAACGATTCACAAACCCCTACGCTCATTCGCAGAGCTTTGCCAAGAGCTGGGCGTCGCACCTCGCACCATGAGCGGAAAGCTCGTGCGCAAAGACGCCCCCAAACCGAAGACGGTTCACAGGTCAAACGGCGCAGGCAAGCAGAGCTGGTACGACCCGATCGAGTTCCGCGAGTGGTGGAAGCGCATCCAGGAGGAAGCATGAACACCTGGCCAGACGGCACACCCAAGAGCCACGGCAACGCCTTCTCATGGAGCGGCGCTTCCACGATCGGGCAGGCGATCCAGCGCAACGCCAACAAGTCCAAGACCATGACCGAATCAGTCAACCGGCTGCGCGCCAAAGGCAAGGACCTCTCGACGATCCCTGGCCTGAGTGACCGCAGCGAGAAGCATGAGCGCGACCCGAAGCGCTTTGTTGTTGGAAAGAAGAAGAAATGACGACGACGATCGAAACCATCGACTCGGACGAGTGCGCGGCCCTGCTTCGCTGCACCTCCGAGCAAGTCGAAGAGCTGGCGCGTGCCGGCGAAATTCCTGGCCTCAAGATCGGCAGGAGCTGGCTCTTCGTCCGCTCCGACCTGCTGGCCTACCTGGCAGAGAAGGCCCGCCGCGAAGCCGACGAGCGCCGGGCCAAGCGCCAGCCAGGCGTGGTTAAGATCACTGCGAAGCCGAAGCGCCGACAGCCGCCGCCTCTGATGTTGCCCACAGCCTAGCAGCCAGGTCAGACCCTCGGAATGACGCATACCGCTGGGCCATGGTCGAATTGCTGGACCAGCCCATGATGCGGTTGACCTCTTCCAGGCGGAACATCCAGTTGCCCGTGGCGTCCTTCAGCTCCAGCCAGCGGCATGTGGCCTCGTGCCGCAAGTCGTGCTCGTGCAGGCCCACGATCCCCGCGTACTCGAACGCCAGCCGGTACCGAAAGCTCAGACGCTGGCTGACCTTCTTGATCGGAAGATCCGGCTCTTCATCCATGAACGGGAACAGGCGCGCGCTGGGTAGCATGGGCCGCGTGCTCAGGTAGTTGGCCAAAGCTGCATGCGCCTCGGGTCGCATGGGCACATCGCGGAACGACACCTTGCCGCGCCACTGCTTGCTGTTCTGCACCCGAATCACCTTCGCATCCATGTCCACCTGGCCGCGCGTCAGCGTGTACGCCTCCTTCAGCCGCAGGCCCGTGTTCACGATCAGCAGGTACATGGTCAGCAGGGCATTGCCACCCTTGAGCTGAAGCCCGCGCTGCTTGTCCTCGCGCTGATGGCCAGACAGGACTGCGACGATCTTCTCGTGCTCTCCAGGATGCAGCCGGCGATCGCGCGCGACATTCTCCTTGGCCTCCCCGCCGGCCGCTTCGGCGAGCTTCGCATCGACCTCGGAATAGTTGGCGTACCCCTTGGGCAGCAGGCGCGTCGGGTTCTGCATCACCACTTCCGGATGATGGCGCAGATACTCGTCGATGGAGCGCCCCAGCGCCTGGACCCGGTGCTTGATGGATGTCGGCGTCAGGTTGTTCTTGACCTTCAGGCGCTGCACGTACTCCATGAGCCACTTGTAACTGGCATCGGCCAGGCGCACGGACCCGACCTCCATCACCAGCGAGCCCAGGGGGGATTGCTGGGTCGGCGCAGCCAGCCCGCTATTCATCCACGCCCGCACCACATGGGCGAGCGTCACCGTGTTCTTGGGTGCTGCCTTCAGCAGCTCGGCCGGCGGCGCGATGTCGGCCATCTTCATTAGTCGCCACTGGTCGGCGTAGGCGTTGGCCTCGGCCTCAGTGTCGAATGTGAAATACTTGCGGCCACCAGGAAGCGATGGATGCCGCAGCCCGATTTCCCACTTGCCCGAAGGCTTCTGTCTTGCTCTTGCCATGCCGGTCCCCGTCTCGTTCAGACGGCTATGCTATCCGATCGGCGGCGTTTCAGCCGCCATTTTGTGGCGGCTGGAGCTGGTTTTCAGGCTATTTGAGCTGGGAGAGGCACCCGAGAAGATGATGCAAGTTATTGATTTTCAACAGATTCGACAGATGGCCGAATGTGGACTTAACGGCTACAAGATCGAACTAATACAAACTAAATCAACGACTTAGGAAGTCGGACGCCATTTCAGCCGCCAATTTGAGGGTGTCGCCATGCGGCTACCCTCTCGGGCTGGCGACTGCGCTATCGGCTCCAGCCATGACCAGGGCCGCCCTGGCAGGTTCCCGCGCTGGTATTGCCGCCCCAGCGCACCCAGTGGCTTTCCGGGTCATGAAGGCGGGGCTATATCAAATCGGCCTCGGCCTTCCTCCGGCGCACCAGGCCGGGCAGCACTCGGCCACCACCGCGCACCCATCGCATGAGCTGGGTCTTCGCCTCATCCCATTCGCGCGCATTGACCTTGCGGCGCAGAGTGGACGCCTGGAGATTTCCAAGACCCAGGTTGTAGGCAAAGTCGGCGATCGCGCTCAGGCGCGTGCCGGCGAGGCCAGGGCATAACGCGAGCGTGCCGCGCGCGAAACGCATGGCGTCCTGCTGCATGCGACGGTCGGCGTACTCCTGCGTCCAAGGTTGGCCTGGCACCACATCCGGGCCGGTCGAGCCCCAGCCGCATGTCCACACACCGGCCGGGCACAGGTAGGGCATGAGCCGGCACCCCTCGAAGGTCCGGATCAGAACGTAGAGCTGCGCCAGGTCAGCCGATGCGACGGTCACGGCTGAGCACCCGCGAAGCGAAGTAGAAGCCGATGATGACGCCCACCAGCTCCCGGTCCCAGTCGCCCATCTTCCAGCCCTGAGCGTTCAGGGCCACGACCCACAGGTACAGGGCGATCGACGCGGCGGCCGGTCGGATGATGCCGTTCCACAGGTCGGCGATGTAGATGCCAGTACGCTCGGTCGCGCGACTCGCAGCCTGCATGAACGCGCTCGCCTCGATGCGCGCGATGTCGGCGTCCGCCTGGACCACCACTTCCTTGACGCCCAGCTCGGACTGAAGGCGCAGTCGCTCACAATCGCGCGCGTGGCGCTTGTCGTCCAGGTCAGCCTGGAGCCGGAGCATTTCCAGCTCGTGCTTGTGGTCCTGCCGCTTGTTGAGCCAAACGGAGAGCTGGCCCCAGATCATGCGGAATGCCGCACCACCCAGGAAAGAAAGAATCGCGCTCATCAGTGCACCCCCATGGCGGGAATGCTATGAGCGCGGTCCTTCAGCCCCGGATATTTGTCACTCGTCGTCGAGCGCGTTGGACATCACCCGCACGCGCCGCTGGCGAAGGGCGCGCAGTTGCTCGGCCGTGGCCTCTCCGTCGTCATCGCGCTCCAGCTCCTGGCGGATCGAGCCGTTAATCTTGCGCACCGACTTCTCGGCTGCGGAGAACTCCAGCATCTTCTTGCGCCCCTTGGCAGGATCGCCATCACCCAGCTCGGCCGCGACCTTGCGGGCCTCGTCCGCGCGGCCGTTCTTCATGTAGTAGTCGAACGTCTGCTTGGCATCGAGCACGCGCTTGCGGTCGTCGTAGTACGCGCGCTCGCGCTGGGCGTCGTCGTTGGCCCCGTAGAAGCGGCTGGCCAGCGGCACGCGATTGACGCTGAACTCCTTGCCACGCGATCCCGCCTGCGCGGTGTCGATGGTCTGGTCGAGCGTGCGGCCAGGCCCGCCGGTCATCGTGTAGAAGATGTGCTTCATCACGTCCGGATTGATGTCGATCGCGCCAGGCTTCACCTTGTCGCCCCCCGTGGCGTCGCTCAGCAGCTTGGACGCGCCGATCCACACGTCCGGCGTGCTCTCGAAGTGACGGGTGTAGGCCGGCTTCGGATCGGTCTTGCCGAAGCCACGATCGGCCGACTTGAAGACCGGCGCGCCCGTGAAGGACTTGTTCTCGGCGAGCTGCACGGCAGGATCGAGCACGCTGGGCGAAATGAGCTGGCCAAGCGACGGCGATGCCCCGAGCGGACTGAAGGCGTCCAGAAACACCCCGGCGATGCTCCAGCCGTACTCGGAGGCGTTGCGCGGGTTCTTGCGGAAGATCGCGTCAGACAGCAGTCGGCCGGCGTTGTGGAAGACGTGAGGCCCCAGCGGCAGCGGCACTTTCACATACTCGCCCGGACGCATCGGGTTCATGAAAATCCAGTTGCGCGACTTCTCGAATTCCGGGATCAGGTCGTAGCGGTTGCGCTTGGTCTCGTCGTCGTCACCGGCCGCCATGCGGTTGAGCGCATCGAGCACGAAGCCCATGACCGCGATGCCACCAACCAGCGCCTGCGCCTTGCGGCTCGTGACCATGGCCTGCGCCAGACGGGCCGTGCCCTGCACGCTGGCATTGAAGAACATGTACAGCGAATTGATCGGCGGGGTCAGGTTGCCCTTGCGGTTGAAGTTGACCGTGATGTTCTTGGCGATGCTCGCGGCCTTAGCCGTCGAAACGTTGGCATCGCGCGCGGCCTGGAAGACCGACAGGCGCACCGCGTTCTCGATGATGTCGTTGTAGTCGTCCACGAACTCCAATGCCATGCGAGCCAGGCGGCGCGGGTCGGCCTTGCCTTGCTGCATGCGCGCGACTTCCCTCTCCAGGTCGGCCATGCGCTTGTCCGATGTCTCGAACACCTGCATGTACCCGGTCGTGCCGCCGGCCTCTTGGAACTCGCGGGCGTAGCGTGCCCACTGCCCAGAGCCATCACCTCGGACGATCGCGTGCATGCCCTTGAACGCCTTGGGCAGGTTGGCCATCGCCTCGCGCTGCAAGCCCTCGGCATCCGTGCCCTCCAGGTTGACCAGCGCACCCTGGATGTCCCGCGCGAAGTTGGTCAGCCAGAACAGCGGATTGCGCTGGGTCAACAGCGAAGCCAGGAAGCGCGTGCCCTTGTTGGCCACTTCCAGAATCTTGTTCATGGGCGCGATGTCGAGGTTCTTCATCGCGTGCGCCATGGCCATCGCGCGCTCGTTGTTCTTGTTGAAGACAATGAAGTGCTCTTGCCCGTAGTCCTTGACCATGACCACGTTGTCCGCCGTCTGGAACAGCGGATCGACAGCGTTGCGCTGCACGAGCCCAGTTTCCTTGTCGATGCGGGGCTTGGTCGGCGCGATGTCCACCTTCCAGAAGTCCGGGTTCGGGTACTGCTTGGCCATGGCCAGCAGCGTGCGTCCGACGACTGCCTTCTCGGCGCGGATCGCGGCGGTCTCGGCCTGCGCGACCACGTTGGCCAAGATGTTCACCACCTGGCGGTTGGAGCCGACGGCGCGCTTGGACTCCGGGCCTCGGATCGAGAAGCCCATACCCTTTGGCGTGCCGCCGCCCTTGATGTCGCGCTGGAGCGGGACATAGTGCTTGTATGCGGACTCCCAGGCCGCGATGACGCCAGCGTCCTCTAGGCCATCGGCGACCAGGTTGGTGCGGGTGTCGGCCAGCAGTTGGTCCACATCGGCAGCAATCAGCGCAAGCGCTTTGTCCTTGCCGGCGGCCTTGAAGTCGGCCAGGGCCTTCGCTGCTTCCTGGTTGCTCATGCCGGACAGAGCCTCGTTGTTCTCCATGTCCGGGTTGATCGCCTTCATCGCCGCGTTGCGCTCGGGCGCATGGCGAGCGTGTAGGTACAGGTTCACGTCGTCCATGGTGACGCCGACGTTCTGGCCAGCGACCGCGATCTTCTTGAGCAGCGGCTCGACCTGCTCGTCATAGATGCGCGAGACGCGCGCGGCCACGCGGCCGTGGTACAGCTCTTCGCCCAGGTAGGCGTCCTTGGACTCGGCCACCTTGCCGTAGCGCTCGGCAATGGCGTCGCGCACCCGCTTCACGTCGATCTTGTTGTTCTGGATCGCGCGGATGAAGGCGTCGCCAGTACCGGGTTCGGTCACATCCCACGTCTGGACGGCAGACTGGACGCTGCCCTGGCTGAACAACACCGCCGTCGTGTTCTGATTTGGTGTACCGCCAGACATGCGGACGGTCTCCACGATGAACTTCTCGGCGGCCGAAAGATCGGCCTCGCGCAGCCAGCGCGCCAGTCGCTTCAAACCGAAGGACTCAGCCACGCGAGCCAACGCCTGCGTGATGCGCTCAATCATCGAGCGGGCAGGCTTGACCTGACCAGAGCCGACCGATTCAGCGATTTCGGCGAGCGCTTCTTCCACGGCCAGCGCCTCGTAGTTGGCCAACCGATCGCCAGTCAGCGGACCATTCAGCTCGAACTGCTCGCGCTTGTCTTGGCCGTCGTCGGACTTTTTCCAATCAACGGCAAGCCGGCGTACCGTCGCATCCGTGGCTGCCAGGTCCAGCATTGCCGCGATATAGTCTGCATTCCGGTTGAAGCGGACCTTCGCGCCCCGGTGAAACAGCTCATGAAAGACCGTCTGATGAACGTCGATGACCGAGCCGATGTTGTCGGCGAAAAGAAGTATTCGTCCATCTGGGAGAGTACCCCCCATTGGACGTATCGTCGGACCGACCGAAATTCCCGCGACCGCAGGGTTAGCGACGACTTCGATCCCCGGAGCGTTCGGGATAGTCTTTATGGCCGTCTGTACGGCCTGGCGAACCGCATCAAGCGACATCTTCCCTGGCGCTGAGGCTGCGCGGCTCGGCGCATAGAGCATCACGCCTTTGTCGGTCTCGCGGGTCTCGATGGTCTGGAAGAAGTGATCGAAGCCCGCACGAATGGCGGGAATCTCGCCAGCCGTGGGGTACGGATAACTGTCATCCAACTCGAAGCCCAGGGCCTCGGCAGCCTTCCAGGTCTCAGGGGCGACGATGTTGGCCAGGTAGTCGTTCGATGCGTCCTGGTCCTGGAGCTTGGAAATCAGGTAGGACTCGAAGGCGCGCGCCGACATTTCGGGGTCGGTCGTCCAGTATTCCTTCGAGCGCTTGGCGTCCAGCTTTGCAGAGCGAGCCTTGATCGCGGTTTGCCGGATCGCCTTCATGACCGCGCCAAAGGCTTCGACCATTTCCTTGCGCACCGCGCCCTGGTGCTGGAACGGCGAGCCACGCGCCGCCAGGGACACGTCCAGCGCGTCGGTCATCATGCCGTCGCCCTTCGATCGCATGCGCGAGAAGTAGTTGTCCAGCGCATGCCACCACTCATGTCCGAGACTGCCCGCGCCGGACTTCTTCGTGAGGTTGATGACCACCTTACCGGGCTCGTAGTGCGCGGCGGCCGGGTTCACGCCACCGCCACCACGGGCACCAAAGGCAAGGCCCAGCTCTCCGTTGAGCGATAGCGCCTTGGGCGGCACGCCAATGATGGCGGCCATGTCCATGAGCGCATCGAAGGCGTCGTTCAGGTCTTTTTGCCGGCGGCCCTGTTCGACCCAGTTGCCGAACTCGACGCCACGGAAGCCGAACGTCTCGCCGAACATCTGGGGCGTCACGTCCTGGCCGTTGCGCATGTCCTCGCCGACGCGCGGCTCGTTGGTGTCGCGGCGCTCGCGCGGGATTTCCTTGGCCTTCTCCAGCTTGGCGACCAGCTCGGCCTGCTTCGTGGCCTTATGCTCGCGCGCTGCTTTGACGTTCTCAAAAGGTCCGGCCACGTCGATGTAATTGCGGCCGACCTTCTTGCCAATGAAGTAGCCGTCCTGGCCGCGCTTTGAATAGATGTCGAACGTGACTTCTTTCTTTGCGGCCGGGTTGATGTCCAGCGAGTCGTACTTCTCCTTGAACGCCTTGAGCGCTTCTTCTCGGGTCGCGCCCGTGGCCAGCTCGCGCGGCCAGTTGCTGAAGGCAGTGGCGGCCGCCTCCTTCTCGACGGTCCAGATGACGCGCGGCGGGTTGTACTCGACCCGGTTGTACATCGAGTATTCACCCGAGCGGATGCGCACACCGTCCAGTGACTTGCCATGCCCGACCAGCGTGTACAGCTCCACTCGGCCAGCCAGGTCGCGCATGCCTTGGGAGGTGAACTGCGTCATGAGCTGCTTAGCCCGCTCCACGCTGAGCCGGCCGTCCATGAGCTTCATGGTCGAATCGCGCAGGCTGCGAACCTGCTCGGCCCAGCGCTTGACCTTCCAGGACTGGCGCGGCTTGGAGGGAATCTCATCGCGCGCGGCTCGCGCGAAGGCCACCGCCCACGGGTCAGCACCGCCATCCAGCAGTGCCTGGTAGTCCGGCTGGGGCCACACCTTGGAAAGCGGCTGGCTGGCGATGTCGTCGTCGGCCACCGCGCCCAGGTCATCCTTGAACGATGTCCAGACATCCTTGCGAGCACCGCCGATCTTCTCGCCGAAGTCGTCGATGCGGCCTGCCGGTGATACGGATGCGGCGTCGCTACGGGCTTTCGCCTTGGTTTCCGTTTTCGGTTGTGATGCCGGAGCGTCCGGCTTTGCCACTGCTCGCGGGTCTGGCGTTGGCTCGACGGTCGTGATGGCGACGCCGTTGTCGAATGGGTTGGTGCCCATGGCGGCCAGCTCACCATCCTCCGGGTTCCACCAAAGCGTGACGGCTTTGCCATTCCGGTCGGCCAGCTTCTGAATCCGCGTGGCCATCTCCTTTGCGTCAGCCTCGGTCGAGCCTTCTATCTTGAAGGCGTTGACGATGGCCTCGCTTGGCGTCATGCCAGGCGTCGGCATGGGCGCTTGAGGCTGTGATGCGTTTGACAGCCCCTTTCGAGTAAACCGAACAAGGCCGCCTGGCAGATCGGACCGGTCAAAGTCAGAAAGTGCCCTCTTCGCTGCTGGACGCAGAGACTTCAGGTCCGACGCCCGCATCGTGATTTCCTGCACAGCACGCGGCGCCACAACATCAGTCTTGTACTCACGTCCGGCTAATTCGCCGGTCATGGGCTTGACGTGCTCTTTCCCACTCAGAGAGTCTGGGCGGAAGACAATCTGCACGCCCGTGTTATCGCCTTGACCAATAGCTAAGTCTGGGTTGTCGCTGACAAACAGTCCGACAACATCTGCTTGGCTGTCAGATCGCAGAATGTCGTTCAGCCCTTCAAGGTCGGTCTCTCGATAGAGTGGTTTACCTGGTGCAATCGCTTTCGGCTTGATCGTCCCGCCGGGACCCACTCGCAGTCCAGTGATGGATTCCACGCTTGGGAATCTGTCACCTTTGGATTTTTCGCTTGCTTGATCTGCCGTCGATTTGGCAGCCACCTTTTCCCAATCACTTGGCTCGGCCACCGCCTTGACGATCTGCTCATCGGTGATGCCTGGGCCATAGCTGGCGTCAAACTCGTTCCTGGTGCCGTCGCCATACTTGGCAAACACTCGAAACAGAGTGCCGTCAGCGCGACGAACGATGCTCAGCTCAACAGGAACACCATCGCCATCGACATAGCCTCCATATGTCTTCGTCGTGTTTCCAGTCTTCTCACTTGTTTTGGTGCTGACTTGCTCTTCTGATGGGGCGCTGAAGATATCCGTCTGGCCACGCGCGGCGGCCACGTCAGCGGTCCGGTCGCTTCCGGTCAGGGTGAAGTCGTCGCGCTCGGCGTCGGCCTTGGCGCGCTGCTCGGCTTCGCGCTCCTGCTGCTGGCGCTCCTTTTCCGCCTGCTCCAGCTTGCTCAGGCGGTCTTCGATTTCCTGCGGGGTGTAGCTGGTCAGCCCTTGCTGGTCGGCTTGGTCTTCGGCGGATCGGCTCGCTTGAGCTGGTCCAGCGTCTTGCGATCCTGCGGGTCGGGCTGCTTGCCCGCCAGCATCTTCTTGAACAGGCTCACGCCCTGCGGGCTGTTCCAGACCTTTTTGGCTTCCTCGTTCATTCTCGGGCCTCAGTTGGTTGATGATGTCGCCACGGCTGGCGCGCGGCACTTCCCCGAACATGTCCGAGGCGGGCTTGTTCGCTTCAGTGTAGGCCATGTCGGCAGCCGCTCCGAGCGCTTCCACCACGGGCTTGACGCTGCGCGAGTTGCGCACGAACAGGTCCAGCACTTCGCCGACCAAGGGATCGGCCGTCATGTCGAGCTGCTGCGCGGCCTTGGCCAGTGCAATGCCATCGCGGCGCGCGTTCACCGCAATCTCGGCGGCCTGCGTCACCACGTCGCGGATGTCCAGCGCGCCAGCGCCTTCCAGGCGGGCCATCTTCGGGGCCACCTGAGCGAGCGCTGACAGGATCAGCCGGGCCTCGGGGTCTTGCGCCTGCGCGTACAGGCGCACGAGCTGGTCATTGCCATAAGCGCGCGAGAAGACGGCGGCGCTGATGCGGTCCACCGCCTGCTTGGTTGGCTGGCCGTTGGTGTCCAGTAGACCACCCTGCTCGGACTGCGGCATGGCCCGCACGAACTGGCGCACGGTCTCGGGCGTGACGGAGCCGTCTTCGGCGAACTGGAGCGCATCCAGGCTCACCCGCTGCGCATCGTTCTTGGCCTGCTCCACGGGCGACAAAGCTAGGTTGCCGACGGTGTTGGACACGTCGCCAATGTCGGCGGTCAGGGACTCCTTGGGCATGATGCGCACCAGCACCGGCTGCTTCATCCCCTTGATGACTTTCTTGTCGATGCCATGCAGGGCGTCCCCGCTCAGCTCCTTGAGGTAGCCGCTGGCCTTGCCGTTTGCATAGGCGCTTTGCAGGCCAGCGATGCGGCCGTTGCCAGCAATCGCGCGGATCGCCTGCACCTGGTCGTTGCCATAGTCCACATTGGCCGTGCCGTCTGACTTGTTGGAGGCGAGCACCTGGTCGGCTTCGACCACGGCGTACTGCACAGGAATGCGCCGGCCATCGCTGGCCACCGCCACATCCGACTTGCCGATCTGCTTGGCCGGCACGGAGCCACCAGAGACGACGGGCGCGCCATTGGCGAAGTCACGCGAGAAGCCCAGCCGGCCGTAGTCTGGATTGGCGGCGATGCTGGTCATTTGCGCGACCGAGGAAGGCGTCGCGCGGTTGCGGTTCTGGAGCACCATGCCGTCGCTCTGTTGCGGCGGCGTCCAGCCAGAGCCCAGAAGGCGCTGGATCAGGTCGGACGGCGTGGAGACCGGGCCGGGCTCGGGCGACTGCGCACGCTGCGCGGCTGCGCGCTGCACGTCAGGCGTCAGCCCCAGACTGTTCATGCGCTCGACTTCGGCCTGGATGGCGGCCTGCTGGTCGGTCGGCATGGGGCTGGCGTTGCCCTGCGGATCGACCTGCATGGTCGGTTGCGGGTTGCGCACGCTGGGGTCAAATCCAAGCGCCAGCGGTTGCGGTTCGGGTTGGGGCGCTGGCGCGGGGTCCGGCCGCTGCGGCAGCTTGTCGAAGATACGCGCCACGGTCTGCTGAATGACCTGCGGGGTCTGGCGGTCCGCGATGTCCTGCGCGGCCTCGTCGATCGCGCGCGCGACCTGGCGCTCGATGCCGCCCTTGCCAATGTCGGCCGCGTTCGTCGCCACGTCAGAGCCTGCACCCACGCCCAAGCCGATCATGCCGCCATACAGGCCTTGCTTGCCCATGGTGTTCAGGTCAATCGCCTCACCCTTGGCGGTCTGCTTGCCGACATAGTTGGACGACTCTTCGCCGCCCTCTTGCAGGAACTCCTTGGCCCCGGTCATGACGGCGGACTTGCCCGCCTCGATGACGCCACGCCCGACGGTCTCACCGGCCAGGCGACGCGCGATGACACCTTCGGCACCACCGCCCAGCAACTTGCCCAGCACCAGCGATGCCGCGCCGCTGATGCCTGCGCCCGTGTACCGGTCGCCCATGGCCTGGCCTTCGGTATCGACGAAGGTCTCGGCCGCGTTCTGCGCCGCGCCGGTCACGACGGATGCGCCGGTCGCGGCAGCGCCAGGGGTGACACTGGCAGCGCGCGGGATGATCTTGGCGACGGTAGGCAGGGCCTTGACCACGCCGGCCGCAGCGCCAGCGGGCAAGAACATCGAGCCCACGGTGGAGACTGCCGTATCGGCCGCCGCGCGCGGGTTGCGCATCACGACGCCAGGCAGGTCCATGATGCCGACATTCGGGTCTTGCAGCGCCTGGTTGATGTTGGCCTTCTGCGCGTTGAGCGCGTCCGACCCGATCACCTGGTCGATGGCTTCCATGCCGCGCTTCATGGCGTTGGAGGTATCCACGCCAATGCGGTCGCCAGTGGCCAGGCGGCCCAGGTCGGCTACTCCCTTGAGTGCGGTCGGGCCGATCTTCAGGGCCGTGGCAACGATGTCGCGGAGGTTGTCGCTCCAGCTCGCGTCTGGTGCTGCTTTGGTCCCCGGACCATCCAAGAAATCGGCGGCCTTGTTGCCACTCTGGCCGTCCAGGAACTCATCAGCTCGCATTACTTCATCCCAAAGTCTCTTTGCAGGGTTGCCATGGCGGCTTCGCGGGAAATCTTGCCCGCCTTGTAGGCCGCCTTGACCTCATCGGGGCTCTTGAACTGCCCCGACTGACTTGGGATTTTTGGCGTGCTGGCGCTGGCCGCCGGATTTTTGTTCCCGGTACCAGGCAGGCCACGGCGAGCCAAACGCTTTTCGACCTCGGCGGAAATGGTCGCTTCGTCAGCGCCAGGCATTTCCTTCTCGACGGCGGCGATGATGGCGTTCTTGGCCTTGGCGTTGGTGGCGTCCACGCCGTTGCCCTTGGGCGGTGCGACGCCAATCGTGCGCGGGTCGCCACGGGTCGGGATGGCAGTCACGGACGCCTGGCCGGTCTCGTCGTCCACGACGGTCACAGGCTTGTCCAGGCCACTCGTCACGCGATCGCGGCGAGCGCTGGAGAGTCCAGCCGCTGCACCGGAAGCGCCGGCCGCTGCGTTGCGCTGGTTGGCCAGGGCAGATTCCGCATCGGCGAAGAGCTTGGCCAGCGCAGGGCTTCCCTCGAACTGGTTGCCGGTCAGCGCGTTCAGCGTCATGCCGGTGTTGCCCACGTTATCGAACGGAGCATTGCCGCTCGTGGCGTAGAACGCCTGCGCGGTAGGCAGCGCCAGCGCCGGGTTCTGGATGACAGCGGCCCGGTCGCGCATCTTCTGCTCGATGTCGGCGGCCTGCGCCATGTCGTCCACCTTGCCGCCGACGCCCAGCGTCTTGTTGTAGAGCGCCATCGAGCGGGCGATGGTGCTCATCTTGGCGGGGTCCACTGGCGCGGGCTGAACAGGTCCGACGCCATCGGCCGGCACGTCGTAGGACGGACCGAAACTGCCGGTGTTGATGAAAGTCTCGATGGCCGCGCGCCGATCCAGCGGCACCTGCTGCTCAAGCATCACGGTCTTGAGCGGATCGCGCTGGAGCCCGAGCTTGAGCGCCAGCAATTCGGCTTCGGTACCGGCCTTGTTGCCACTCATGGTCTGGTTGTAGACCTGCGCGCCCTTGAGCATGGCATCCTGCTCTGCGTTCTGGCGGTACATGGGAGCCAGGGCCGCCGCCTTGATGAGGTTGCCGATGCCCTGGCCTGCGGCGAGCGCGCCGCCTCCGTCAATGGTGAAGTTCACTGTCCGATCCTCCGAAGTGCGTCCAGCCAGGACGTGTTGCCCGAGCCCGTCCAGCCCTTGGATGCGTTGAGCGTTGCGATCGGGTCGGCCGTGGCATTGGCTGCCGCCAGGTCCGCGCCCGTGACTTTCCCAGCGGAGCCGCCGCCCATGAGGCCAGCGCTGCCGATCCCCTGGAGCACGCTGCCGCCGAACTGGAGCCCGGCATCAGGTCGGCCGGCGACCTGGATGGCGATTTGGTCGGCCCCCTGGTTGCCGCGCGAAAAGCTCCCGAGCTGGTCGATCGCCTGCCCAGCATCCATCAGGCGGATGCCCTCGTTCATGCGCAGGCGATTGGCCGACGTGGACTTGCCCAACAGGCGGGCCAGTTGCTCGGCCGCCTTGAGCGAGGCCACATCCGAGGCGGCCTTGGCCGTGGTGTAGTCGCCCGAGACGTTGCCCTGCGTGGTCTGCTGCTGCGAGCGGATCGCCTGGCTCTCGCTGACCGGCGTCAGAAGCTCCTGGCTGATCTGGTCGGCAATCTGGGTCTGCTCGGTGCGGCGGTCTTCGGTGTTGAACTCGCGCGCCGTGCCCATGGCCTTCTGCTCGGCCTGAATCTGCAAGTCACGCTGGCGCTGGAGACCTTCGCGGATGGCCGCGTTCTGGCGCTCCTGCGCGTCCTGCGCGGCCTTGTACTGCATGGCCGATCCGGCGAACATGGCGACGAGGGATGCGATGGTGATCGGGTCCATGTCTTAACCTCCCTCAGTTGCCCGCATAGCGCTGGGTCGGCGCGGAAACGCCGTACCACTGCTGGCCATAGCCCGCACCGGCCGCCCGGCCTGCGTTGACCTGGTTGGCCAGGTATGCCTGGCTCAAGTCGTTGAACAGGCTGCCGATGCTGGAGCCCGAGCGTTGCTGCGCCACGCTGTCCGCGTTCACCTTCAGACCCTGCAAGGCCATCTGCGACGCGGTACCGGTGTCGATGCCCGACTGCGCCATGCTGATGAGGTTCGAGCGGGTCTTCTCGTCGGATGCCTTCAGGTCCGCCGCTGCCTGGTCGGCAATGCCGCCAGCGCGAAGCAGGCCCTCGTTCGTGCGACGGTTCAGCTCCGCATTGCTGTCCACGTCCACCGATCCGCCCAACAGGCCCATGCGGGCCAGGCCGAAGCGATTGGTCCGCTCGGCTTCCTTGGCCTGGCGGTCCACTTCGGTCTTGTTCAGGTCGTAGACGGTCTTGCGCTGGTCCGCATAGAGCGTGTCGCGCGCGTTTGCCGGATCGCCATCGACCCAGAACCCGCTGCCGTCTGGATTGGTCTTCTTCACCTTGTTGGCGAAGATGTTGTTGATTTCGTCCGTGGCCGCCTTTATGCGTGCCTGACGTTCTTCCTCTTGCCTCCGGCTTTCGGCCGCCGGATCGCCACCACCACCACCGCCCATTTCAGACCTCCAACTTCTGCCGCACCACCGTGTAGGCCGGCTCAAACCCCTTGCGGGCGAGCAACCGGGTCATGCCCGGCGCGCACCGCGCTTCAATCACTTCGGCCCCGGCTTGCCGGCACCACTGCCTGAACGTCTCCCAGAAGGCGTCCATGGCTGCATCCATCTGCTCGCCGGCAATCGCCATGACGTTCACCGCGAGCTGGCGCGGGTAGTGGATGAACTCGAAGGCACCGGCCAGCACCGGCCGATCGCCCTCGTACACCGCACCGATGACCGCCCGGCCATCGCGCACCATCCCGAACAGGTCTTGCGGCTCGAAGTCCCCGCAGGCCGGGCAGCGCGTCCACAGCGCCAGCATCGCGTCCTGCTGATCTTCAAGCCCCTCGTGGTCCCCGACGGAGAAAAATCGCACCCGCATCAGGTCGGCCCCAGGTCGTCGAAGTACAGCGTCACCGCGTCCAGGCGGAAGGGCTTGCTGTCCAGGTTGCGGAACTTCAGCGAGAACTCGGTACCGCAGCACTCAACCGGGATCAATCCGCCGCCGCGCGTGTTGCCCTTGACCCTCACCGGGTCGGTGAAGGCCGTCGGATCGCGTACGTCAAAACCGACCGAGAACTCGCAGCGCCCCTCCATTACCAGGTCCGCGCCATAGATGCGCTTGTTGCGGCCGGGCTTTTTCAGGTCCATGTACGGGAGCTGGATGACCACCTCGAAGGGCTGCCCCTGGTCGGCATGCACATCCGGGTCGAGCTTGTAGACCGCATCGCCGCAGCGGATGTACAGCGTCTGGCCCAGCTCGGCAAAGGCGTCCGCCGTCGCCGGCAGGAAGTAGTGCGACCAGGCCGCGATCTTGGCCGTGCGGGAAATCGAGTAGACGAACAGCTCGTTGCCCATGGCGCAGACGTACTGGCCCGTGCCGTAGAAGTAGAACGCCTTGGGCGTGAAGCCCCCCGCTTTCACGCGCGCGCGCACCAGCGAGTCGATCGGCGAGCCCACGTCCACGTCGGCCAGGTTGTTCGTGAGCTGGAGCGTCGTGATCGAGCGAAAGCCGTAGTCCGAGAGGAAGTACAGGTCGCCCGAGACGTTGGCCACCGTGCGCGGGTAGCTCGTGCCGACGTTCTCCACGATGTCCTGGAGCGCCATGGCGGCCGGGTCCGGGTCCACCTTCCAGACCTGCGCGCCGTCCTTGGACAGCACAATCAAATTGTTCTGGTAGACCCCGAGCGCGTTGGCCCCGCGATCGCCGCGCGAGTTGAGCCCGGTCGGCAGGAAGCCCGCATCGTTGGCAGCGCTCCAGTCGCGCGGGTTGCCGGTCTTGCAGTAGCGCACCGTGTCCCCGTTGACCGCGAACACCTTGGATGCGAGCTTGACGACGCCAGCCGTGTCCGGACAGGCCAGGTCGGCAATGTGCGTCGATGCGCTGCCGTCCAGGTAGTGATGCTCCTGGAAGCCACCCTCGTACCGGATGGCCGTGTAGATGAAGCCGTTGAAGACATCGGCGAAGGACACATCCTCGACTGGATAGCTGCCAGACGAATACGGCACGCGATTGGCCTGGAACAGCGCATTGGCGTGCGTCACCGTGCCCTGGCCATAGAACGTGTGCAGCTTGCCGAAGGCCGCGAACAGGCCCTTGGTGCCCGGCTCCAGCGTGGCCACCAACGTCAGACCAGGGCGCTTTTCCGTGGCCAGGCCCGTCGTGACGTAGGCGTTCTTCATCTCCAGCAGCCGGTTGGCGTCGGAAACGGACGCGCCCTTGCGCAGGTCTATGCCCAGGTCGAAGCGGTTGAAGGTAATGTCCGCCACTTCAGCCCCTCAGCCGGTACCCGTCGCCGGACTTCACAACTTGCGCCTCGCGCGGCTCCTTGCCGCCCGCGAAGTAGCGCTGGCCTTCCTTCTGCCGGGACTTCTCCTTGTTCAGCATGGTCTGGAACGCCTGCGCCGGGGCCTGCGCGTCCGGGTGCCGGTAGTGCGCCTTGGCGTTAGCCAGGGCGTAGAGGAACACCAGGCGGTCGGGAACGCTTGGGCGATCGCCAGCCTGGCTGAAACGGCTCTTGATCGCCGTGTGCTCGACGATCAGGTCATAAGCGCGCTCGGGCACGGGCCAGACTTCGAGCTGGCCGTTGAGCGTGCCGTACTTCTGGGGTTGCTGGCGCAGGTCCTCGAAAGACCGATCGCTCTCGGTAATGCCATAGGTCAGCGGCTCGCGGATCGTGCCCGAGACCTTCACCCAGACGGAAATGACGGCCGCCGGGTCGATGTCCTCGCCGGCCGCATCGTCGTGCCAGTCGTAGAGGTACGAGTCAGCCTGCGTCGTGATGATCGACTTCTTGCGCATGGCCGGCGGGTCCAGCTCCGCGAAAACAAAGTCGTGCGCCTCCTGGAGGTAGCTCTTCAGGGTCGCCTCATTGTTCTTCGCGGCCGAGCCCTGCGCCACGAAGCCCAGGCGAACCCGCAGCTCGGTCAGCAGCTCGCCCAGCGTCTTGTAGCGCTCCGCGAGCCCGTTCATTGGCCGACCTCCATGCCAATCATGGACAGGGCCTTGTCGCGCATTGGATGCGCTTCAGGAGTAGGCTGCCAGTCGGTCGGGATGCTCAGGTCCTCGGGCACGCGGGCCATGACCAGCGTGCCAGCATCGAGCTTGAAGAAGTGGTCGTTGACGTTGACCACCAGCACGCCCGCCGCGTCGCGTTGCTTGAACGGCACGCGGATCAGCGCCGCATGAAAGGCCGCCTGGTTCCAGTAGGCCGGATTCAGGACCGGCTCATCGGGTTGTTGTTCTTGTGGCTCCATATCGGTCCTTTCTCAAGCGGGGAACTTGGCCTTCAGCCAGTTCTCGAACATGAAGATCGCCCGGCTGCCCATGTGGCCAGACACTCCAACGAAGGCGGCAGTCACCAGCGGCGAGAAGCCCGCGTTCTCGCACAGCCAGAACGTGATGACACCCGCGAAGGCGCTGGTCACGATTTCCCCGATGAACTCCACCAGGTTGAAGACGCGGGCGTGGCCGGTTTGCAGTTTGCGCATGAAGTTCACGATGCCCCCCAGGATGGCCAGCATGAAGACCCACAGGTACGTCACGAGCGAATAGGAAGTTGGGTCTTTATCGATCATGGTCAGGCGATGGCGTTGATGGGAATGACGCGCTTGGGCTTGGTCTCAGGCACACCGTTAACCATCCCGAAAATGTCCTTGCGGTCCTCGCGGAAGTCGCCGTCGATGTAGATCGGGACGCAGCCGGTCAGGAACTCGATGCCCGCCGCAAAGATCGGCACAGCATCGGAGTAAGCGTTGTCGCAGGAGCGGTCCCACAGAGGGCCTTCCAGGAACATGCACGAGCCCTGGCAAATCTGGAGCATCGGGCAGCTCGGGCAGTCTTTTCGCTTGCTCCAGTGGGTGGAGGTATTGAGCTTGACGGCTGCCAGGTCGGAAACGTGGCCGATGCGATGCGACTCGCCATTCGGGGCCGCACTGGCGGCGCTCACGTTCTGGCAGGTCAGCACGTTGCCGCGCAAGTCCACGGCGATGTTCTCGCCCTTGTCCATGCCGCACTTTTGCCCGAGGCTGGATGCAGGGCGGCCAGTGCGAATTGAGTTGACGAAGGACGCGACTCGGTTGCGTACCGCCTGGACGTTGGCCGCTTGGCCAGTGCGAACCTCATGGAAGGCCAGATTGCGGAAGCCGTGCAGCTCATCGGCCTGGAGCGACTGCGCCAGACCGCCCTCGTCGTAGGCATCCACGAAGCCGCCCTCGCCGATCGGCACCATCGGATCGCCGGTCAGTTCAACGAAGAAGCGCTGGATGGCCGCGCGCGAGACGTTCGAGCGGTTCACCATTGCGTTGAAGCTGATACGACCCTGCGGAGCCAAGCGGGCGTACAGCGCCATGATGGCGGCGCGCTTCTCTGGGTCTTGCAGCGGATCAGGGCCGCGCACATGCTGGCCAGGACCGTCGTGCGAGATACCGACGTTGAAGCCCATCTGGTCCAGCCAGTCGTTGGTCTCTGCATTGAGCAGCGAGCCGTTGGTGATGACCGACAAAGCAGCGTTGGGGTACTTGGCGCGGATCGCCTCGGCCAGCGGGCGCAGGGTCTTGATGTAGACCAGGGGCTCGCCTCCCCAGAACTCGACGGCATCTGGCGGGGTTTTTACCCAGGCATCCAGGCCGTCGATGAAGGCCTGCACATCGCCGGGGTTGGTTTCGTCGGCTCGCGGAACGAAGCGCTGTGAGCAGTATTCGCACTCGTAGTTGCACGACAGGCCCAGGCTGATCTTGAGCACGCGCGGGCTGGTTTTACCCAGCGGAGTAGCGCGCGAAACGGCTGGAGCCGATGAGCGGGCCACCACATCCAAACGAGAAACGATCCGCTTACCCATAGGGTCGGTCAAATCGCTCGTCTGGTTGTCGTACTGCATCCAGACGATCGAGCCGTCTGCTTTGCGCGAGTGAATAGTGAACTTAGCCATGCGTGGCCCTTACCTGGATGTTGAGCGAGACATTCATGAACAGACCGTCAAAGTTCGACGGCCGTTGCTGGTGAACCATCCGCGCGTCGTGCAGGACTAGCAGCCCGCGATGCGGAGCGATCCAGAACGTGCGCGGGGCTTCCCAAGGCATCCGTGGAGCCTGGCCGCCGTTGTTCGTCACAAAGTTGGCGTTGTTGGACAGTCCGAGCCCGTTCTTGCCAAACTGATAGACCGGTCCGCTCAGGTGATTGACCGCTTCGGGGGCCAGCTCAGCACCGAGCGGAAAGTAGACGCCATGGATGTGCGAGAAGCCCTGATCCGTGTGGGTCAGGATTTCCTGGCCCTTCTCACGGACAACGACGCGACCAGTCACGGAAGCAACCTCGCCTTTACCGGCCATGAATTCGCGCGCGCATGCCGTGACCAGCTCTTTCAGGTCGGCGCACAGATCGGCCTTGTCGGTGAAGATGTCGTGCGGCTTGCGGTCCCACACTTCAGGACCAGTGCGAACTTCTCGCCAGAGGTCCATCAATCCCTCGTACAAGCGAGCGTCCAAGTCTGAGTTGAAGCCAGAAGCCCAGACGCCGACAGGCCATGCGAATAAATCAAGCCTCATGCGACGCGCACCTCAAGGTCATCTGTTCCGCTGAAATGCTTGAAGCCGCACTTGAGCTTCGCGTTCTCGCCAGCGATCAGATCGGATGCCCGGAACGTAACGGAGCCGACTCCGCCCACCGTGCGACGGCGACCATGCGACAGTGCACCGGCAGTTGCTTCCAAATACACATCGACTTCGCGGCCGGTGATCGGTTGACCATCCTGGCCAACAAGCTCGAAGGAAACCGACACCTGACCGCCTGGCGTAACGTCGATTGCCGACTGACTGAACTTCACCCGTGGGAAGAAGTGCTCGCCAGTCATACGCTCAACGCGATCAGACACTTCAATGCCCGATCCAGCCTTCACCAGATCAGCATGGCAGACGTTGATAGTGATTGCCCAATCGCTCACGGGGCTGTCAGCGAACGGGATCAGCACGGAAATGATCGGAAAAACCTGAACCACGGTGGCGTGGTATTCCCACGATGTCATCTTGGACGTGAGCGTCGCTGGGAAAAGTGCGAATGGAGCGTCAAAGACCGATTGATGAACCTTGTCGCTGTTCGCCCCGGCCGCGTCGTACAGCATGAAGCAGGCGTGATCGCCGAAGTGGCGATGTGCGCGTAGGCCTTCAAGGTCAAATTCCCGCCAAGCGTCAGAGATTCCGGTGACTGCATATGTGCCACGCGTCTCAACGACGTTCTCCAGGCTTGAGCCTTGGTCGTCTTGCGCTGGCACTGCCGTGCCCGTGCGAAAGCGAAGCACGGAACCAATCAGCTCAACGTCCAAAGGAAAAGGACGATTCTTCTCGACGACAAAGCACTTCATTGCGTCCCCTTAGCAGCAGTCGCAAGCGCAGTTGCAGTTGCAGTTGTAGTTGTATTGAACGGACCGAAGTTGAACTTGCGATCCGTTGTCGATCAGCTCCACACGCGTCTGGCCAATGTTTCCACCGCCGTAGCAGTTGACCGGCTGCTCAGGCATGCAGTTGCCCGCGTTTCCGTTGCAGTTAGCCCCGGATAGACGAACAGGTGCGCAGTTCGCCACCGACGAGAAGAAGTAGTCGTGCAGCCAACCGTAGTTAGAGGACCAGAGCTGCCCGCCGTTGTTGTCGTAGAAGCGCCAGTTCCCATCGCTGCCCAATAGGCCAAGCGTTCCCTGGTTGTGGTGCACATGGCGAGTGCCGCCCCAGTCGGTGTCCTGCATGCGCAGATAGTTGGCCGAGCTGGAAATCGTCAGATCAGGGACCGTGAGCGCACCGCTCATCGTGTCGCCGGTCTTTGCTACGCGACTGGTCACATCACCGGCTGGGCCTTGAGGACCCTGCGGCCCTTGAGGTCCTTGTGGACCAGTCAGACCTTGAGGGCCAGCAGGCCCTGTCGCGCCAGTCGGACCTTGCGGTCCCGTTGCGCCTTGCGGACCAGTTGCGCCAGTCGGACCAGCGGGACCGGTCGGGCCTTGGACACCCTGAACGCCTTGTATTCCTTGAGCCCCTTGCTCGGCGAGCTTGCCCCATTGGGTTGATGCGGCGTCGGAGGGGACGACGTTGGTAGACGACTGCTTAGCAATCCACGAGCGGCCGTTGTAGAAGACGGCATCGTCGGCAACGTAGGCGGCCGCGTTGCTCCACTCGCCGCGCCAGGTCATGCCGCGCACGCCCTGGGGGCCTTGGATGCCTTGCGGTCCTTGCAGTCCTTGCGGTCCCTGCGGACCCATCGGACCAGTAGGACCCATCGGGCCAGTCTCGCCCTGCACGCCTTGAACGCCCTGGGGGCCAATCGGACCGACTGGACCCATAGGACCGACCGGGCCTTGCACGCCCTGATCGCCCTTCTCGCCCTTGCCGAATGGCACGCCACCGGACCAGACGCCGGGCGTATTGCCAAGGCGCAGGTACAGGAAACCGTTGTCGGTGGACAGGAAGGCGAAGCCGTGCGGCTCGTTGTTGTAGTTGGCTCGGTCGGCATAGACGCCCACGGCATCCACGTCGAAAGACATGCCGGCCACGCCTTGGATACCCTGCGGGCCTTGTGCACCTTGAGGGCCTTGCGGACCGATAGGACCTTGAAGGCCCTGCTCGCCCTGCGGCCCCTGCGGACCCGTCGCACCGGTCGCGCCCGTGTCGCCTTTGACGCCTTGGGGGCCTTGCACGCCCTGCGGCCCTTGCGGACCGGTCTGGCCAACCGGACCACGCTCCCCAGGCAAGCCCTGCGGACCCACGGGTCCAGGTGCGCCCTGAAGACCCTGCATGCCCTGCGGGCCAGTGGCACCCTGCGGACCCTGCGGTCCAGGGACCCCGTTGCGCAACTCGGGCTTGAGCTGGTCCAGGCCGACGGTCTCGTTCTTGAGTGAGCCGTCGTCCTTCTGAATCTGGGCCAGATTCGAGCGAATCTGGTTGATGGATTGCGCAGCCGCGTCCAGCTCCGCGTTCAGAGCGGCATGGTCGGTGTCATCGCCCTCGCGCTCGGTGAAATCGGTATCGCGGGAATACTCTTGCGGCTGCGCCATCGTTGCTTCTCCTGCCGGGGATTACTTCTCGACCTTTTCGGTCTTCTCGGCTTTGACCTTCACGGCCGACTTCTCGACCAGCTCGGTCAGGCGCTCGCCTTCGTCATCGCCGTAGACCTTGGAGACCTTGCCTGCGCCGTACTTGGCGCTCAGGCGCTCGTACTCGGTCGCGGCATAGACCTCGATGACAGCGGCTTGATCGCCTTCGGTGACGTTCTCCTTGCCGAACATCTGGCGCAGAAGGGTCAGCTCGTAGGGCGGGACAGTGACGGGGGTGATGGTGTTGGCGTCACGGCGGATCGTGACTTTCAACAGGGGGACATTGGTCTTGCTCATGTTTTCCTCGCGGACTGTGGTTTGAAGAAGCCCCGGCCAGGGTCAGCCGGCCGGGGCACTGGCATCACCGGTTAGGCGATGGCGAGGACAGCCTGCGCGTTGCGGCGGTTGGTAGACAGCGCGCAGCGGAGGTTGACCATCGCGTACATGGCCAGCACGTCGTGCGGGCGGATGGGGGTCACGATGTCCATGTCGTCATCGCGGTACTTCATGTGCTTGGTGTTCAGGAAGTAGCAGCGCTTCTCCCATTGCACGGTCGGCGTGGTCAGGGCATCGAGTTCCTCGAACTGCGGGTCCCAGATGATTTCCACGCCCTTGAAGTACAGGCCGGTGTTCACGCCGTTGCCGACGCCAGCGTCCAGGCGCTTCACCTCGCCAGCGTTGGCGTTGTTCGTGACGACGATTTCCTTGCGGTATGCGTCGATGAACTTGCCGCCGGCCAGAATGAAGTTGGGGCTGCCACCGTTCTTGATGCAACGACGCCAGCCGGTTTCCATGGCCTGCGCCAGCGTGCCCACCGTGCCGGTCTGGATGCCGGTCGCGGCATGATTGCGCCAGTAGGTCGCGGTCGCGCCGTCCAGGCCACCCACGACGCCAGTGTCGGGAGCGATGGAGACCAGCGTGTCCAGGCCACCGATCGCGTCGGCGTCTTGCGTGCCGTCGCGGTGCAGCTCCAGGTCGAGCTTCTGCATGAAGCCTTCGCGCAGGGATTCCATCTGCTCGTCCAGCAGGTTCAGCAGTTGGACCTTCTCGTTTTGCTCCAGCTTGAACGCGCCGCGCTCGCCTTCGCGCACCTTGATACCGGCACCGAAAAGACGGTCATAGTCGATGTACAGGCCATCGACAGCACGACGCCAGGGGAAGGCGGCCTGCTCGGTCGTGTTGCGCTTGTTGAACGAGACTTGCTCTTCGCCGTAGGCCCAGGCGAAGTTGCTGCCGTAGGTCTTGCGGACGTTCTCGACGACGTTCTGCTTGGCACCCAGGAACGTCTTGCGACCTTCCATGAGCTTCTTCAGAAGGGGGCGCTCCGTGGCGATCTGATCCACGGGCATGTTGCGCAGGTACTCGTCCAAGGAAACCTTGGCCAACTCCTGCAAGTCTTGATTGGAAATGGGCATGTCGCTGCTCCGAAATGAAAGGTTTGAAAAACACCTTCCACACCGTCCACGGCAGACCCTTCCCGTGCGTTCAGCGCATCAGATTCCCGGCGCGACTCGGGTACGGCTTGATCTGGTGCACTTGGTCCTGGTGGACGCGACCCCACCGGTGCAGCGACTAATTCGGCGTGTACCGCATCGAGGTACTGGCTGATCCGCTGCGGGAGGCGATCCCCGCTTACGCTCATTGCAGACCAGTCAGCACGACGATGCAGAACTGGCAATGGGGATTTTGTGGCCCCGTCAAGCCCCCGCCGGATTTTTGTTCACATGCCGCGCATCTTCTGCGCGACTTTGCTCATCGCTCCGGCCTGGCCGCGCGTCAGCTCGCCTTCCTTGACCTCTTCGTCGGTCTCGCCTTCTTCCAGGTCGATGTGCGTGATCTGAAGCTCGATGCTGCGGTTCTCAGAACCCTCGGTCGCGGACTGGCGCGAGGCGACCACCTTGGCCTTGGCCTCGAACATCAGCACCGTGCCGACACTCGGCAGCTTCGTCATGCCCAGCTTTTCCAGGGTGTCGTTGTTCAGGTCCAGGCGCAGGCCATAGGGATAGCGCTCCTGGTCGGAAGAGCCGATGACCATGCTTTCGTTCTTGGCTTTGGCTTCCTTCTTGGTGATCTTCAGGTCTTTCATGGCCATGGCTGGCCTCCTTTCGTGCTACGGGTCAGATGCCCAGGTTGTCCAAGTGCTGGGCCAGGCGGTCCATGGGAGAGTTGCCTTGCGCGGCAGGCGTGCCCAGTTGTGCGGGGCGCGAGCGCAGGGGCTGCGCCTGGCTGGTCGGCGCTGCCTTGGGCACGACGATGCCGTCGTACATCATCTGGAGCGCGGCGGTCCATTGCTTGGGCTCGAAGGTCTGCACAAAGCGCTGGAGGTTGGCCGGGTTCTGGAAGTGCTCGCCGATGATCTTCAGGCGCGCGGGATGGTCGGCTTCCTTTGCGCGGGTCTGGAGGTAGGCTTCCATGGCAGTCGCGGCCGACTGCACCGTCTGGCGGTACTGCTCCTGGCTCTGCGCGCGCTCGGTCTCGGCTTGCTGGCGCTGGGTCAGGTCCGCCTGCGTCTTGCGCAGCTTGGCCAGCTCCAGGGCCTTGTCGCGCGTGATTTCCATGTTCTCGACGGCCTGCTTCAGGTCATCGTGGCCAGCGAGCAGGTCAACGCCAGGCGCTTCGACCCCGAGCTTCTGGTACAGCGCCGCGCGCTGGGTCTCAATCATTTCCAGGGCGACGCGGATGTTCTTCTCGTCGCCAGAGTTGACCAGGCGGCCGAATTCCAGCGTCGTCGCAAACTCCTGCGCGCTCATGCCGGTGGACTTCACCAGCTCGCGGAACTCGGTGATGTCGGCTTCGAGCTGCTTGCGCTCGGCGAACACCGCCTTGATGCGCTCCTTGCCGCGCTCGGACTTCACGCCCTCCAGCAGCTCGGCTTCTTCCTGCTCGGGGGTCTTGGCCTGCGTGGGATCGGCGGCAGGCTTGTCGGATTCGGGTGGATCGCCTGCGGGCTTGTCGTCGGCCTTGGGCGCATCAGCGGGTTTGTCGGCGGGCTTGTCGCCAGACAGCTCGTCCAGCAGGGCGAGCATCTTCGCGGACTGCGGCTTGTCGGTCGGCAGCTCGTCGCTCGTGCCGGTGTCGTCGGCAGGTTCTTCGCTGGCGCTGGCCTGCGGATTGGCGTCGGTACCGGCACCGTCGTCACCGGCAGGCGCGCCCGCGTCATCGGTCCCAGACGTATCAACGGCGGACGTGTCGCCCGATGCGCCTCCGCCCAGATCGCCGCCTTCACCGTCGGCGGGCTTCATCAGGCGCGAGAGCATTCGTTGCTTCCAGAGTGGCATGGTGGATTTCCTTGGTTGTGGTTGGGGAACTTATGCGGGCAGACCGGCCGGCAAGCCCGGCGGCAGGGCCGGAGCTGGCATCACGGGAGCCTTGGGGATGAACTGCTCGACATCCAGGCGCTCGTCGAAGCGCTTGATGGTTTCGCGCAGCAGGTTGATGAGGGGTTCAGCGTCCGCGCCCTGCATGCGGGCCTGCATGATCCCCGTCACCAGGTTCTGGATGATCGGGAGAATCTTTCCCCAGTTTTCCTGCTCTTCGAGCTTGTCGGGTGCGCCAGTGGTACCGGCTCGGATGCGCATCTCGACCATCTCGAACACCTGGTCGCGCGAGAGCTGGGGCCAGTCGTAGGGCTTGACCTCGACGACCATGGGCAATCCGCCCGTGTTGATGGTCTGCGGCTCGGGCGGACCCATCATCCGCTCGACCTGCGCGGGGGTCAGCTCTTGCAGAAGGATTTGCGCCGCGTACTGGGCAATCTCTTGCAGCCAGTCTTCGACCTGATCGCGGAACTCGCTGGTCCGGCCCGACAGCGACTGCTGCATGATCGACGCCTCGGTCGCGGTCTTGGGCTTGACCACCGTGGAGCGGGCCGCATCCTGCAAGCCCGTGACCTGCTCCCAGTCGTAACGCACGGCGCTGGTGTCGTACACCACGGGGTCAATGGCCGGATGCTCGCGCGGCATGATGACCTGCGACAGCGGCTTGCCCTCGGTGTCCACAATCGTGATTTCACCCAGCTCACTGTCCTTGTAGCGCTTGATGCTCTTCTCGCTCACTTCGCCCGATGCCACCCAGCCAGGCAGGCACAGGTCGCGGTGCTCGTTGAAGCGATCGCGTGCCTGGTTGTGCTCGTCCTGGAGGATGTAGGTCAGGTCCACCAGGCTCGGGGCCACGAACTGGCCATCGA
>JACCDX010018489.1_pt1 | contig 41206 bp, 30 predicted proteins | sample 7449681 | NCBI WGS metagenome assembly JACCDX01 (sample SAMN15323450, study PRJNA562643) | freshwater metagenome | isolation source: river surface water | place: USA:Blue River Watershed | collected 2017-08-18
AAATAAAAAATATATTAAGTCAATCTTATATTGATGATCAAACGTGGGATTTTAACGAAATGTTACGTGATATATTATATGAATGTATTTATGGTAAAGATCATAATTTAGATTATGATAAATTTAAAAATGAATTTTGTGAAAAATTAAAAAATAGAGGTACTATAGCGCGTTTATATGATGGCACTGAAAAAGAAATTTTTGATTATGGATATTTACACGAAAAATATTTATTATTTCCTATTTAAAAAATAATTGAAACAAATAGACATGGATTTAATCGTGAAGGCACAAATGGTACATTTTGTAATCTTGATTTTGATATAGAAGTTATTAAACAAAATATATTAGAAAAATATGGTTGGATTAAAGATATAGAAATTGTGATGATGATTCAACAATTTTCTGGATAATGTAATATATCAATCATCTTTATAAAATAAATTATAAATAAACAAAATAATTATAATAATATTTTTAAATTTAAAAATATTATATAAAAAATATCACATTAAAATAGTATAAAAATATTATTTTAATAAAAAAAATGAAATATTTTTCAAAATTACAAGAAAAATTAACTTCAAACAAAAATTATAATTTATCTCTTCAAAATAGAAATTATTTACTATCTTTCATAATCGTTCTTATTTTATTGAGAATTTTTTATATTAATACTTTTAGTGTAACACAACATCTTTTAAATATAGTTTTAATTTATAGTATTTTATTTATGATTCTTAAAAATATAAAATGTGCATTAAAATATACTACTCTTATTATTGTACTTTATTTAGCTTTAGTATATTATGTAATACGTAATAATTACGGTTTTGAAAATTTTGAAAATGAAGATGATTCTGATTCTAAAGAAGATAAAAAAAAAAGTACAAAAGAAGTAGATGGAAAAGATGATATGCGCGCTGAATTAGATGCTTTAATTAAAAAATTTGAAGCTCAACATAAATCCGGAGAAACCAATATTGATACTTCTAAATTAGAAAAATATACCGACCGTCTTAAAGGAAAAATTGAGTTAAAAGATGATGATACCACCGAAAATGAACCCATTGGTATTGATACTTCTCAAATGATGCACGATGAAATTAAGCCAGACCCTTTAAAGAAAGCTCAAAAAGAAACATATGAACTTATTGATACAATTGGTATTCTTAAAGAAACTGTTCAATCACTTAATCCTGTATTAAGTGAAGGTAAAAAAGTTATGGATTTATTTAAAGGTTTAAATATGGAAGGTTTAGATAGTGCAGAAGGAGATAATGGTTTAGCATCACTTCTTGGAAAAAGTAATAAAGAAAAGAAATAAATAGTATAATAAATAGTATAATAAATAGTATAATAAATATTATATAATATAATTTTATTAAATAATTATTTAATAAAATATTTTTATATATTTTATAAAAAAAAATGGATTTTTTATTTTTTTTATTTTTTTATTTATGCTTTTGATTCAATTTTAGATTTAGCAAAATTCATAATAAGATTTTTAACACGCTCAAATTCTTCAGGATTACTTTCAAAATCTTCATTTACATCAATAACCAATACTTTATCTTTAAACTCTTCTGAAAGAAGCCAATCATCATGATATTGTACATTAATCTTTAAATAATCAAGTGGAACGCACTTTTCTTCACTTCGTTCACGCTTAAGCATACGTTGAAAAGCTGTTGTTGGTTCTGTACGAAGATAAATAAATCCAAGTGGATGAGAAATTTTATCAAAACATTCTTTTGAAAGCCAATTCCACCAATCATTATACATATTCCATTCAAGTGTTTTCATTTTACCCATATTTGTAAGTGATTTTGCAAAAACGTGTTTGTCTGTATAAATCGAACGTTCTACAAAACGAAGTGGTTTCATTTGCGGTTTAGTCATCATATCTTCCATACGAGTAAGGAAAGTAAATGTTTGGAATGAATATGACCAACGATTTTGATCTTCATAGAAATGTTGTAATATATTTTTACCGTCATTGTCATCAATTGTAGTACGCCATTTATCAACGGGTTCAAATAATACTTCACATTCATTTACTAGTGCTTCTTGAAGCATACGACACATAGTACTTTTACCTGCACCAATAGTTCCTTCAATAATAAACCAGTCGTTAAATTTGTTGAAAGAGCTCATTCTAATATGTAAAAAGATTTTAAAAATGCTTTTTTACTTCTATTTAGAATGAACTCTTTTATATACTTTTTATTTTTCTTTTTTTCTTTTTTGTTTATAAATTATTTTTTTATCAAATAATATTTTTTTATATATATTATAGTATATATAAAAATGAGTTGTTTATTTAATAGTTTAAGTTATTTTATTAAAGAACATAGCTTTAATATTCGTCAACAAATATGCGATTATTTACAACAAAATAAACCAATCATAGATGGATTAGAAACATCTGAAATACTTAAATTTGAAAATAAGGATATAAATGCATATATTTCAAATATGCGTTCTCAGTTTACTTGGGGTGGAGCTATTGAAATTCAAGCTGCTTGTAATATATGGAATTTAAGAATAAATGTTTCAAATTATAGAGACAATAATAATAAAATAATTGAATTTATTCCAATAAATGGAGTAATAAAAGAAAGTATAAATATATATTGGAATGGAGGACATTATGAACCTATTAAATAAAAAATGTTATTTAATAATTATTTTTTATAAAAAAATAAAAAAAATGATTTTTTAAATTTTTTATTTTTTAATTTTATTTATTTTAATAAATATATAAAATGAATAATATGAATGAATTAATTTCAGTATTTTTGTGTTATAGATGTGGTGAATATTGTTCAAAATACAAAAAGAATATAATTTATCACGTAAATAAAAAATATAAATGTAAAGAAAATATAATTTGCGATAACTTTGATATACTCTCAATGAATATAATATATGAATTTAAAAATAATGATGTATTTTTATCATATAATTATAATTTTATTGATTTAATAAAATTTAATATAAATAAATATATCAATGAACAAAAAATTACTAAAATTTTTATAAATAAAAAAGATAAAAATAAAAAAAATAAAAAAGATAATTCAAATAATGAAATAAATAATAATTCAAATAATAATTCAAATAATGAAATAAATAATAATTCAAAAATAAAAAATAATATAGCATTACAATTTTTAAATGATAATGGATTATATGAATGTCCTAATTGTAACAATACATATACAACCTTTCAAAATTGTAAATTACATATGAATAATATAGATAAATGTAATGAAATAAAACAAATGAAAATAATTTCAAATTATTATTTAAAAACTAAAGATAAAAGTGTAATGTTTGTTGGAACTCAAACAGATAATAGTTATTTACAAGATGAAAATAAAAATAAATCATATTCAAATATATGTATTGGAACTGATGATATTAATTATAATGAAAGCCAATATTATAATAATTTACAATTATGTTTAGCTGATATTCAACAATTTTATAAAAATTATACTTTTGATTATAATATATCAAATTATAATGATGTTGAAGAATATAATTATATGATACAAAGAGCAATTGATGTTGGAACAAATATTGTTAAAATTGGTATGAGTCGTAATAAAAAAGGCGATTTAAGAAGAATTAGTCAATATGAAAAAGGTTATAAAATCTTAATAACAAAAGCTTCAAAAGATTCACGTAAAACAGAAATTGATATTATTAATCATTTTAAATTATATTTTAAACCAAGACCAGATATTGGAAAAGAATATTTTGAAGGAAATATTAAAGAAATGGAAATAGCTTTTTTTACAATAGCTTGTAAAAATTAATTTAAAACGAGAGAAAATCAGATTAAATTCAGAAAAAATATATTTATTTTATTTAAATAATTTAATTTATTTAAAAAAAGAATTTTTCTTATTTTGAATATCTGATAAATTTCAGAAATTTTTATTTTAAATTAATGTAAATATTTAATATTTTATATATTTTTATTACTATTTTAAGTAATAATATTTTAATAAAGACGTTATTATTTAAAAATTAACATTTCAGAAATTTATAAAAAATGTATTTATTTTATTTAATTTATTCAAAACGAGAAATTCTGTGTTTTCACTTTTTATATAGGCGCAAAACTTTTTTCTTTTTTAAAAATAAAAATTGACTTTTATTTTTCGGACTTTTATTTTTGAAAACATAGAATTTCTCGTTTTGAATAAATTAAATAAAATAAATACAATTTTTATAAATTTCTGAAATATTAATTTTAGAATTTTATATAATTATAAATAAATATATTATTCAAATTAGTAATAAAAATATATAAAATAATAAATATTTATATTAATTTAAAATAAAAATTTCTGAAATTTATCAGATATTCAAAATGAGAAAAATTCTTTTTTAAATAAATTAAATTATTTAAATAAAATAAATTTAAAATAATCAGAAATATCTGAATATTTAAATATAAAAGAATTTATAATTATATAGTATATAAGAATTATTTAAAAATGAAAAGTTATTATATATGTCATTATTGTTTTATTTATGTTACTATTAATAAAAGTGATATAAAAAAACATTTTAATAAAAAGAAAAAATGTAAATGCTTAACAACTACTTCATATGAAGATTGTAAAAATTTATCTATTAATAAAAAATTTATATGTAATTTTGATATTGATAATTTATCACAAAGCGATTTACAATATATTTGTATTCATTATAATGATTTAGAAAATATGATTGATTTAAATTATAAAAATATTGCATTAAAAGAAATTTTAAAAAAAAATATAAATTTATCAAATGAAATAAAAGAAACTGAAAATAATAAAAATATTTGTCAAATTTTAGATAAAGAAATAGAAAATGATAAAAATTATATAAATAATTTTGATAATATTTATTATAATAAAGAAAAAGATAAATATATTTGTAATTTATGTTTAGTTGAATATAAATCTAAACAAAATATGTTAAAACATATTGAAAATACTTCTCAATGTGAAAAATATAAACAAAGAAATAATTTAATAAAAAATAATTTAGAACAATCTATAAATATGATAAAAAAAGAATTTAATGATAAACAAATTTTTAATACATATGTTCAAAATAATAATAACAATGTTCAAAATAACAATAATAATACTCAAAATAATACATATAATTTTGCTATGAGAGATTTTGTTCATGAAAAATATGATTTAACACATATTAATGATTCATTTTATGAAAAAAAAGATTTTTTTATTTATCCGAATTTTTTACGTGTAATTATGGAAAATAAAAAGAATCAAAATATATTTTTTTCTGAAAATGAAGCAATCATTTATTCTGATAAAGAACTTAATAAAATGAGTTCTGATAAAGCCGGTTATTTAGTTCTTGATAAATTAAGCCAATCTTTTGACCAACTTCTTAATAAACAAGATAATGAAGCTCGTGAATATTATTCTTTTATTACAAAATATTATAGTGTTCTTAAAGGACAATATAAACATGATACTATTTATAAAGAATATGATGTGGATGAACGACGTTTTTATTACACCGCAAATAGTAGTCTTTTCCGCAGTCGTGATAAATATTTATCTAAAATTGTTACAACCGTTAATAAATGTAATGATAATGCTCGTGAAAATATGAATGTTTCAATACAAGATATTAAAAATATACCTACTATTAATCCTAATATAGAAGATTATGCATCTGTGCGTATGAGATATCGTGATTTAAAAGATAAATCTTATTAATATATTTTAATTATTGTTTTATATAAAAATTTTTATATAAAATTAAATTAAATAATAATATGGTACTATTTTTATAAATTAAATAATAATCCTCCTTTATTATTTTGTTTATTATTTTTTTGTTTATATTTATTTGTTCTTTTATTTATAATTTGTTGAATTTCTTCAGCACTATAATTTGTATTTTCAAATATATTTTTAATATTTAAATAATCATTTTTTAAATTTTTATTTAAAGCTCTTCTTAAATTATAAGTATTTGTATCTTGAATATATAAATTATAATAATTTCCCAATTCATTTAATAATTCTTCATATTGTTTTTTATGCGGTTTAAATTTAGTATTATTGTTTGTATAAATTTTATGTAAATCATATATTACATTATACATTATATTATCATATTTTGAAATTATAGCTATTTTTTTATTACGTTTATAATGTATATCTATAATACGACTTATATAATTATCTTTAATTTGCGTATTAAATGAATTATTTATAGTTGCAAAATTATTTTCAAAAGTATTATATAATAAACTTTTAATCATTTTACGAGTATGTGCATAAACAATACATAATAAATATTGAATAAAAGTATATGAATATGTATAATTGTTTATAAAAAAATATATTGATGGATAAAATGTATTATAAAAATAATTTATTTCTTTAAAATAGCGACCTTTACTATTGTAATATATATTATCTTTTTTAAATATTTTAAATAATCGCTTTGTTTCATATAAAATGTCATCACATAAATTATCTATTATAACTTCATTATTTGATAAAAATAATTCATATAATTGCTCTTTAAATTCATTCATTGTTTTATAAAAAGTTCTAATTGCATTACTTTTATAAAATTCATTAATTTTTTCTTCATATTTTTTAATTTCATTTATATTTATTTCTTTTTTATTAATCTCACTATAATAATCACTTATATCATCATGTATTATATTAACAAAATTTGATTTATATCTATTTTTAATATTTAAATATTTTTTATTTATTTTATTAAAAAATATATTATAAATATAATCACATAAATGTAAATCAAATGATAATCTTTGAATATTTTCTAAATAATGATGTTTACTTAATATTTTCTTATTTAATACATAATATTCATAATCTAAATATATATCATTATTTTGATTATTATTATTATTATTATTTTCTGATGGTGGTGGTGATGGTGGAACAGTTTCATTTTTAATAATATTATCTTGAACATAATATGTTTCATTATTTGATGTGCAAAAATTGCAAAATAAAATACATGGTTTATGCGCTGTTGGTTTTATTTTATTAATTAATTTATTTAATAAATCTTTAAATGAAAATACTTTTGTTTTAGTTTCATTTTTTAAATTACGAACACTTATATTTAAATTCTTTTTTAAAGTATACATACTTTCTAAACGTGATTTAAATTTAATATCATCTTTAAACCGACTTAAATAATTTAAATGCATTGTATAATATTCATTTTCTTCAATTCTAAAAGTTTCATTATTTGGTATTAATAACTTATTTATTATATTCTTGCTTTCTTCATTACACGGATTTAATAATGCATTTTTAATTGCATTATGTGAAATTATAAAACCATATTTAGAAGATTTAGATATACTTGAACTTTTAGATATACTTGAATTATTTAATTTTGATTTACTTTTTTTACTTTTTACTAAAATCCAATTTTCTTTATTATTATTTTGATTATTTATTACTTTATTTTCTAAAATCATTGATTTTGTTGGCAATTTATATAAACCAGTATAAAAAGATTGTTTTTCTTCACTTTGTAAATCAAAATCATCTATTTCATCATTATGTTGATATACTTTGTAATATTTTTGTATATATTTACTTTTGTCATTTAAAATATCATGAATACTCATTTTAGTACCATTTTTTTTAAATAATTCGTGTTGAATTTTAAATAATTCCAATAATGATAATTCAGTAATAATACTTTTAATAAAAGATTCATCATATATATTTTGTAATTTCATTCGTTCAAATAAATAATTAATAGTTTGTGAACTCCAATTTGTACCATTATGTTCTAATGCAATAATATATACATTTTCCGGAATAATTATTTTATTTTTCTTATTTTTAGCACTTCCATGAAGGTCTATTAAAAAATTTGTAGAAACATTTCGTTTATTAATATTTGTTGATAATTCATAATCATTTAAACGATTATTACAAAAATATTGAAAATCATCATAACTTTTATTTTCTTTTATTAAATCTTTTGAATATTTAATAATATTTTGGTCAATAATATGATGCAAATCTAAATTGTTTATATTTGAAATATTTAATACATTAAAAGGATTATTAAATTTAATAGTAGATTTACTCATTTATAAATACTTCTATAAATGAATAATATAAAAAAAATATTTATTATAAATAGTAATATATATTTAATATAATTATGTACAATATAAAAAAAAAAAGTTTAATTTTTTTAAAAAATATTTCTAAAAATATACATATTATTATACTTATTTTATTAATCTTTTTAACATGTATTGCTTTATATTCACATTTTAGTACAAAAGAAAATTTTATTGGAAATAAAAGTACTACATTAACTGATTTAGGTGATGAAGTTCAAGTTGAAAAGAAAGATTATAATGTTTTTCCACCAAAAAGTAAATATGAATTAATGAATCATATTTTTGGAAAAGAAGATACAAGCAAAGCAATAGAAGATAATACAAGCAAAGCAGGAGAAGATACTAGCAAAGTAGGAGAAGTAAAAAGTATTCCAATTTCATTACCAAATATGCAAAGTGCTGGTACACCAGAATTAGAAAAAAGTGAATTACAAAAAACGGTTTCAAAATTAGATGAGCATAAACCATTATTAGGAACTTGTGATTTTTATTTTAATAAATGTCCAAATAATAAAAGTAGTATGGCAACTATTAAAGGAAATAATTTAAGTTGTGGAAAAAATAATGAAAGTAAAAAAGCAGAAGCAATTGCTCAAATAAAAAATGGACATATTTCTAAAATAACAATTATTCAATCTGGTGCTGGTTATAATTATCAAAATCCACCAAAAGTAACTATTGAAAGTAATTCCGGTAATAGTGCAACTGCTAAAGCAATTGTTGATAAAAATGGAACTATTTCTTCAATAGATATAATTGATTATGGATATGGTTATGTAGAAACTCCAAATATAAATATTGAACCACCTCAAATGGATGGAGTATGTCATTTATGTTGTTAAATAAGAAACTTCTTGCTTATAAATTAAAATAATTTGTATTTTTAATATATTTTTAATATATTTTTTTATTTTTTAATTCTTTGTTGAAGTAATTCATTTATTTTATTTTTACTATGTTCTGGTACAAGTATTTTAATTAATTTTATTAATTTATTTATATATAAACGAACTTCTTTATTACTTTTATTTTGAATTGAATTTTTAAATAAATTTTTAATTTCAGAACTATTTGCATTTGCATAATCATTTTGTAAAACTCTTCTAAAAGCATTTCTTATACTTTTATGTTTTTGCGAATTTTGTGAATTATTTGTTGGGTCATTAAGATTTGAACGCGCTATTAAAGAACGTAATATTAAAATAGTGTGTAATAACTCTTTTCGCAATGATTCATTTACAATATATTTATCTTTATTATAATAATAAATAATTGTTGGTAATAATAACATTAATATTTGACCAACTTTTCTAATTTTATAATATAATACACTAATATGTAATTCTTTGTCACTTCCAAATTTAATTTTTCTAAATTTAGCTAAAAATTTACCATTTTTATTAGTTGCATTTATATTACTTTTATTTGTACCTACTATTTTAATAGAATAATCATATTTCTTTGTATTTGCATCTTTTGTTTTCTTTACCATTTTATTATAATAATAATATAATGAATGGTCATTTTTATTTTTTTCATCCATTTTAACAACACCATTTTTAACAATATTATCATATATATTTTCAATTGAATATTTATTTGGATTTCCACTTTCAAATGTGCTTTCAGTAATACTTGATATATTTCTTTGTAATTTAAAAGAATTTGTTCCATTACTTATATCTTTTAATACAACATTTTCATAATATAATATATTATCAATAAGAGTATTATATTTTGTTTTAAAGGAATTAAATGAAGTATCTATTGCATCATCCCAACTACTACTTATTTTACTATTTTTTAATTCATTAATTAAGTTTCTTACAATATCAATCCAAACTTTTTCTCCTCCACTAACAATAGCTTTTTTATTTTTTCGTTCATTAATATTATTACTTACATTATTTTCATTTACAACATTAGATGATTCTTTTGAATTAGTAGTATTTGGTTTTTTTTTACCAAAAAATGATGCAATTTTATTAAATGTACTACTACTTTTATTATTTTTTTTAACAATTGTTATTTTATTTAATAATGCTTCATGAATTTTGTTTGTATTAGTACGTTTTGAATAAATAGTTTTATATAATTTTTGATAATAATTTTTATCTAAACGCACATCATTATTATTTAAAAATTTTTCAAAATTAGATACATATATGTTTGTTAAATTTATACTCATATTATTATTTATATAATCTATATATAAATAATATTTTTATAAAAATATATTTTTATTTATCTTATTATCTTATTATCTTATTATCTTATTATCTTATTATTTTATTATTTTATTATTTTATTATCTTATTATTTCATTATCTTAAATCTTCTTTATTACTTTTTTTGAGCTCCTAATATTTGATTAACAATATTAGATAATTCTGAATTTGAAACTTTCATATTTTTATCTCTTAACATATTATTAATTTCTCTTTTAGTATTTTTAACAAGTATTGGTATTTGTTTACGACTTATTTTTGGAATTACATCATTTACAACACTTAATAAAGCATGTATATAAGCACGAGCTTCACTATTTTTTTTATTAGCTGTACTTTCATTTTGATTTGAAATCATACTTTTAGCTAATGTATAATTATTTTCACTAACTGTTGTTGAAGATGATGCTGTTGTTGTTGAAGATGATGTTGAAGATGATGATATATTATTTAATTGTTTTTTGAAACCAATTATCATATTCATTAAAAATGTTGATAAATATAAAATAATTAAACGTTTATATATTATATATGTTTTAGATGTAGTTTCTTTTGTTTTATTTTTTATTTTACTTATAAATTTATTAAATACTTTTTGGAAAGAACCATTTGCAACTATAAGTTGATTATAATTACTTAATAAATTACTATTTTTTATAGTAGAATCACTATATTCATAATGTGACATTGATTTAGCAATATTATTATATATTTTTGATAATATATTTTGTATATTACATAAATCAGTAGCACAATATCCTCTTACTGTAAAACTATTTGTTGTAAAAGTATCTTCTCTATAACTTAAAATATTTATATTTTCATTATTAATTTTAATATTTATTATTTTTGTCAAAAATGTTTTAAACATATCAAATATAATTTTTGCTTTATCATGATAAGATTGATTTTTTTGTACTAATGGATTTATTTTTTTATATATTTCTTCTGTTGCAAATCCTGATAAATTAAGAGTGTTACCAATTGTAAGAAATTTAATACTATTATTTTTCATATTTGTTAATATACGTTCTATATCATTTATATTTTGAAGATTTTGTGTTTTTAAATTATTTATTAATTCATCAATTGCACTATTTAATAAACTACTATTTGAACTATTTTGAAATGTTTCTAAATTAGCACCTTTTGTTAATTTATTATATATTTCAAAATATTTATTTTTATAATTATCATAAGTATAGTTTATTTCATTTCTTATTAAATTATAATCACTTTTTAATATATTAATCATTGAATTTATTACATAATATATTTCTATTTCAATCATATAATAGAATATTTCTTGGCTATTTTTTTTTATTAATTTAAAAAGTTCATTATAATTATTTACAGCAATTGTATATAAATAATCATTTGCACTATTAATATTATTAAGTATAATATCATTATTTGCTTTTTTATCTAAATTATCATAATATTCAAGTTGGCTATAATTAGTTACACCCATTTCTTGTGGTATTTTTTTATAATCAAATAATGACCAACTATTAAATATTTCTTTATTATTTTTATAAAAAGGTAATTTAGGGTATCTTAATAAACCAATATAAATATTTAAATATTTAATTATATTATTATAATAATTTTCAAATTCTATACTAACTTTATTATTATTATATTCAATATAATTATTATTTAATTTATAAGTTCCTTTAATATTATCATATTTAAAAGTTTCTTTTAATTCTTTTACTTTTTCTTTTAAAGATTCAATTTTTTCAATAACATTACTATTTAATATTTTATTAGATAATTCATTTAATAATAATGTATATTTATTAACATTTAATAAATTTATTATATATAATTTATCATATTCATTAGAACTAAAACTTCTCCTAAAATTTGCATTATTTAATAATCTTTGCATTTTAATTTCATTTAAATAGGTATCAAAATAATTAGGTGAAGTAATAGATAAAGTAGGATTAAGATTTAAAAAAATATCATGTGAACAATTTGTATCAATATATTCTATAAATATACTATTATAAAAAGTAGCACTTACTACAGATAATGCATTTATATCAGAAATTATTTTATCATAATTAGTTTTATAAGTATTTATTAAAGTTATATTAGATTTAATATTTCCAGTTGTAGGTTCTATAATTAATTCATATAAAGTTTTTATTGAAGTACAAATAGCACTAGTAACACTAGTATATCTTTTTGCATTTAATTCTTCATACTTTATCATCAATAATTGTATTAAATACATTATATTCCAAATATGTAATAATTTAATTTTATGTTCCAAATTTGTAAAATTAAAAGTAGGTTGATTTAATAAGCTATTAAAATTAATGGTTTTAATTAAATCATAAATATCAATATCTTTATTATTATCTTCTTTAATAATTTTTATTTTTGATATTGTATTATTTTTAAAATCTTCATTAACATCTTCATTATTTATATTTCGTAATATATTTATAATTTCATCGATTGTTGCATATTGAGCTGTTGACATTATTTTTTTATAATAAAATTATCTAATATATAATAATACTTTATTTATTAAAAATATTTTTATAATAAAATTTATTTAGTAAAAATAAATAAAAAATAATTAAATTAAATCTATATAAAAAAGATATTACTATATAATAAATAATAAATAATAAATAATTAAAATTAAAATGGAAAATAATAAGAAAAAAAGAAATCATCACCCAACAGCTACTCCAACAATAGTTCCAACAAGAGAAATAAAAATACCTCCTACTTATAAACCTTCTAACTCTTTACATCAAGACCCTTTACCAGTACCACAACCAATGAATATTTCAAATATACTTATTAGTGAAGACCCTTTACCAGTACCTGTTCCACCAATGAATATTTCAAGTGACCCTTTACCAGTACCTATTCCGCCAATGAATATTTCAAGTGACCCTTTACCAGTACCTGTTCCGCCAATGAATAGTACATTAAATATGGTTGCAACATCAATATCAGATTCATCAACATCATCAACATCATTAGTATATTTACCATTAGTTTTATTAAGTGGATTATTAGGAATAGGATTTATAACATATAAAAGATATAAAAAGCGTTTTGCATATACACGTATTCCGGAAAATGATACTTTTGATATTTAGTTTTACTTAAAATTAAAATTCTTCAACGGAACCATAATTATTATGTAATTTTTCATATTCATAATCATATGAATTTTTATTTTTATTTTTATTTTTATTATTTTCAGTAAAATGTAATTTATTATACATTTTCCAAATACTAATATATGTTAAAAACATAAGTGTAATACAAAGTGTTAATATTAAAACACGATTTTCAGAAGAAATAGTACTACTATTTGTTGAAGAAGTACTATTATTCATTTTTTTTTAATAAATATATATTTATATTTATTACAATCTTTTTATATTTAATTAAATAATTAAAATTATTTTTAATTTATTTTTTAACTTTTCTTTTACTACTTTTTATTTTTTTTACACTTTTTCTTTTAAGACTTTTTCTTTTTATACTTTTCTTGCTAGTACTATGTTTTTTACCACCTTTCATATTATCTAAAGTTACATCCATTAAATCTTTATATATTTTATCATTTCTAAGTTGATTACTTTTACACATAATATTTGTGGTATAATATTTAGAAACCATATCTAAAAATTCTAATGTACCAATTGATGAAGCAGCATTATTATTATCAATTAAATTTTTAAATCTAATTAAATTTGATTCAATATCGTTTTGAACAATAGATTTTCTTTCATTTAATGTATCATATATATTTTTAATATATTTATATTCTACTTGATTTTGTAATATTTTTGTTTTATTTGCAAAATCTTTAGTTATATATTTTATAATTTTCCCCAATATATTTTTTATTTTATCTTGATTAACAATTTCTTTTTTTTGAATTTTGTAAATAAGTCTATTTAATTCATATATATCAATATATGGGATTGGTGGTGGATTATTTGCACGCGGTGAAACATTTAATACCATAAATATACAGAATATAATTTTTTTAAATACATCTTCTCCTAACTCATCTTTTAATACTTTAAATATTACACTATCACGTGCTGTTATATTACCTTGTGTAAAACATTCATCTCCAAGACAATAATATGGTAAACATTCATTTGCAAATGGTGGAATTACACGAATTGTATTTCTATTTCTTTCTAATATCATATTTTTAATAATACTTCTTGTTTCATCTAATGTTCCATTAATCATAAAACCTTCAGATTTACGAATATTACATATATCTACTGATCTATAATAACGGCAATGATATTCAATATAATTTTCAAGTAAAGATATATACATATATTTTATAAACTTTTTATATGTTTCAATTTTGTCACTTGAATTATCAAAGGTATTTTTACAATATCTTACATAAGTTCCAAAATCATTTAATTCGTTTGTAATAATAGTATAAATAGGATTATATGTTATTGTATTTTCTATTTTCTTTTTAAATCCAAATTTATATTCAATCAAATCAATTAACATATCTGATGTTAATACTTGGTTATTAACTGTAAAATTTTCAACTTTTAATAATAATCTTACACCAGGTGTTTCTAATGTAACAGCTGCCATACCACTAGCACCAAGTTGTGTTTCACTATATTTTGTATTTTCAGTAAGCTGATTAAAGTTTATATTCATAATATTAAAATTTGTAGGTTTTGTAAAAGTTGTAGGTTTTGTAAAAGTTGTTTCACTTGTTGATGTTTTAGATTTTCTTTCACAAGCTTTAGATTGAATGCATTTTAAACCATTTACATATGTTTCATCAATAATTTGTTGATTTAAATATTCTATTAATTGAATAATATTGGTATAATAGTCTTTTAATATAGTGCCAATCCCATTATTTAATCTTCCTATTAAACCTAATTTTGTAGCAACCGCCATATTTCCTCCGGCTGTAAGTTTTATATTTCCAATAAATTTATCAATGTTTACTGAACCACTTACAGGTTGAATAATTTTTGTAAAATCAATTACAGTATTACCAGTAGGATTAGGATATTTACTTACAAAATTAGTTATAACATTTGAAAAATCTAATGATTTTTTAATTTTGTTAGTATCAACATTAGGTATTTGTAATGCATCAATGATTTTATATACATAGTTTATTTGGTCAGATTGAGAAATAATAGATTGACTAGGTTGGCTAACTTGTACAGAAGTACCAGTTCCGTAAATTCCACTCATATTATTATTTCCATTAATTCCATTACTTTTTAATTGTAAAAATCTAAATATATCAATATTATCTGTAATTATATTTTTATTTTCATAAAATAATTTAAATAATTCTTCTGGAACCATACTTGTGTTTAATTTTTTTTCTTTTAAATGTTTTCTTATTAAAAGATTATATGCTTTGTAAGTTAACGAATTATTGGGAAAAAATTCGGTTAAATAATCATTATATGTATTTTGTACATCTAGAGTATTTGAACTTCCTGTTGCAGGTGCAATAATATTTTCTAAAGTACATGTTCCATTTCCAAAAAATAAATCTATTTTTTCTTCAATTGAAATTTCTTTTTCGTGATCTGGATTTACGGGTCTACGAATAATTGTGTCAAAAGCATTATTAGAATCTGGATTATAAACAGGTAATGAATAATTTTTACATCCAACAGTTAATGGTTCTATACGTCCTTGATTATTTGGTATTGATTTAGAATATTTTGAATAAAATTTAGGATTATTTTTAATACCATTTACATGAGCATTTGAAAATCCAATAATTGTATCAAAATCAGCACAATCAAAAATATTTTCTACACCTGCAAAATCACCAATAATTAAGGTTGGTGGATTTATTTCATTATCACTATTTTCGTAAAATTTAACAACAATTAATGCGTGACTACGAGAGCTATTTGGATTATTTGGTGTAGCTTTAACATATCTATCATTATCAATAAGATGAATTAATACATTACCCATTGGTGTGTTAGCAGGAAAGTTTTCTTCTAATTTAGCTATTGGATTTGTTCTATTACGTTCATCTAATGTTCTATCAGTAAATGTATTTTTATGTTTATATGACTTTGTTAATTTAAATCCACCATTTGTTTCATAAGTAAATGGAATAGTTTCCATTCCAGAATATCTTTTATTTGGTACAACTTTTGTTGTAATATATTTAGAATCATATGAATCTATAGAACTAATTTTTTTACCATTTTGAGTTATTTTATTTGGGTCTGAATAAAATTCGTATGCTTTTAATTGTATTTTAGTATATCCTTTTTCTGCACCAAATTTATTACATAATCTAATTAAAACACCATTTTTTTCTTCTTCAACTCCTTTAGTAAAATATATTAAAGATGATGTTTTACCTGAACCACTTGCACCATAACCAATTATAAATATTGGTTTTCTTTTATTTGGGTTAGTTTCACATAAAAGAGTATATACTTCATTCATTTTATTTGAAATATCATCATTAGATGTTGCACTAGAATCATTTTTTTTAGGTGGGAAAATTTTGTTAAATGGTCCAATTTGATAAGTGTGTTCATATTTTTTTGGTACTAATGCTTGTGGTGTTGGATATAATGTATTATAATAGTTTCCTAAACTTTTAGTATTCTCATAAAATTTGTTATGTATTGATACTTGATTATCTGGTGCTACACTATAATATGGGAAATTATGATGATTATATCCAAGACGAATATTATTTTTAATAGAATCAATATTAATTGAAAAGCGTCTATTATACATATCTATGACATTACTTTGATTTGGATCACATCTTATACGTAAATAAGATATAATATTACTTGTAGTGTGATTTAAATATATTTTATCAACTTTTTCAGCTAAATCAACACTTTGGTCTAATAAATTTACACATTTAATAATATTATTTGTTGCATTATATGTTTCATTACTATAAAAGTTATTAATGATTGTATTAAATGTTGCTTTTTTGAACGTTGTTTTATAAAAACTATTTCTTACTGAAACATCATTTACAATATTTTCAATTATTTTTAAATATTTAAAAATATTTATATAAAATAAATTTGATTCTGTATTTGAGTTTGTATCATGACTTAAAATATTTTTAGTACTAATTATACCAATACATCTTTCATTTTTTTTACATTGATTTATATTATATAATAATGTTCTCATATTAATTGTATCATTACATAAGCTTTGAATATCTGATTCATTATTAAAGTAATAGTCTTGTAAATATTTTAATGGTGCTTCATCTTTTACTTTATATTCTAATACATATTGATTTTGATTATTTTTTATTATTTTAATATCTTCTTGAAACATATCTTCAATCCACGGTGTAATATTTATAAATAAAATATTAGCTAACGGTTTTAATACTGATGCATTTGTAATTCTTTCCATTCCCCTTTCAAGTTCACTTTTATTTGAAAATGTTACTGTTCTTGTATTATTTCTTTCATTTTGTATAAATAAATCAATTAATTCTGCAACAGTTAATGATGACAATTTTACTATTATTGGTATATTTATAATATTATTTAAAAAGTTATAATAAACTTTTATTAAATTATCTTCAATTTCACTATTTTGAACACTACTATTATTTTGAACTTGAGATTGAGATTGGTCACCACCACGCATTTGATGACGTTGTCCATATCTAGGTTGAATTATAGGAGTGGTACTAAAAAGATTATTATTAGGAAGACCTCTTTTTGGTAATTTAGTTATAGCACTTTGTAAAGCATTTATATATTTAGGGGCTTTTGCAATATTAGCTTTTGCAATTTGATGGGTAGCAGATGATAATGCAGAGAAGCCCATTTGTTTTCTAGCATTGCTTCTTAATTTAGTAACTAATTCTTCTGATTCTTTAAGCGCCTTTTCTTTTTCTTCTAATAATATTTCTTTTTCTTCCAATGCTTTTCTTTTTTCTTCTTCTTTTTCTACTAATAATCTATTTTTTTCTCTAAATAATCTTTGTTTTTCTTCTTCTTTTGTTGCTAATGCTTCTTCTTTTTCTCTGTTTTTTAATTTACTTTGTTGAATTAAATTATTTTGTAATTGTTTAATTGTACTTTCTAATCCTTGTACTGTACTATTTTTATTTTGATTTTTACTAGCAAGTTTCTCTTGAATTTCTTCAGCCATTTGATTAAGATTATTTTTATTTGTACCAAGTTTTGATTTAACATTATTTATAGAAACAAGTTTGTTTATATTATTATTTTTAAATTGGTCTTTACCTAATTTTACTTTTAATGCGCTTTCAATAGCACTTAAACGTTGGACTTGTGTTTCTAATTGAGCTACTTTAGCTTCTGTTGTTTCTTTTTGACTTGTTAAAGTGGATAATTCAGTACTTTTTTCTTGTAATTGGTTTGTAAGTTCTGTAATTTTTGTACTTTTTTGATTATTTGTGCCTTGTGATTTAGCTTTTTCTGATTCTAATGTTTGTGTTAAATTAGTAATTTGTGTTTGTAATTTATTAATTTCATTATTTTTACTTGTATTTTCATTTTGTAAAGTATTTAATTTATTTTGTAAAGTACTTAATTGAGTTTGTAAAGTACTTAATTCTTTTTGTAATTCATTTTTAGTTTGAGTTACACTATTTAAACTACTTTTTATATTTGCACTTTTATTTTTAATACTTTGAAAAATAGTATTAAGAGTTCCACTATTATTTATATTAAGATATGATTTAAGACGATTAATATTTAATTTGTTTTTTATATTATTTTCTGAAAATAAGCTATTTATATTTGTATTTATTATATTTTCATTTTCTCCTTTTTTTAATTTATTTTTTAATTTATTTTTAATAGCTTTTAAAGGGTTTATAACTGCTTCATATTCTCGTCTTAATTGTGTAAGTTGATTTTCTAATTCTGTTTGTTTTTGATTTAACAATATTTGATGGTTTGTTTTAGAAATACTATTTAGTGATTGTTGACTTGAAGTACTTCTTAATTCTTCTAACTCAGTTAATACACGTTGTAACTCATTACTTTTTTTTTGAAATTCTGCTGCAATTCTATTTTTTTCTTGTGTTAAATTTGTAATAGTTTGTTTATTTACTATACTATTTTGACTTAATTTTGTGTAAGCATTTATTGTATTTACTATTTTTGAAATATTTTCATTATTAATAATATTTCCATTAGTTAAAGTATTAATTTTTTCACGAAGTTCATTTTTTATTCTTTTTTCTTTATTTTCAAATGCAGCAATACGTTCTTTAATTTGTACTATTTCATTTTCTTTTTCTAAAATTTTTTGTGTTAATTCATTAATTTTAGACTCTTTAGTAGTACCAGTTGTTTTTAAACTATTTAGTTCAGTTTTTAATTGATTTTTTTCAGTTGTTAAAGCTTCAATATCTGAAGTTAATCTTTCTTTTTCTTTATTTGCATTAGCTGAAGCAGCATTTAATTTTGATTGAATTAAACTTTTAAGTTCTGCAATATTGCTTTTAGAAGTATTTAATTTATTTTCTAATGAAGATAAATTTGGTTTTGGTATTGCATTAATAGAACTTTTAATAGTAGTTAAATTTCCTTTTGTACTTAAAATATTTTCATGAATTTGTTTTAATCCGCTTTCATTTAATTTTACTTTAACCATTGGTACAATATTTTCTTGTTTTTTAATTAAATCTAAATTTAATAAACCTTCAATAATTTTATATAAATCATTTTGAATTTCTTGAAGAGAACGTGTTAAATTTTCTTGTTCTAATTCTGATTTAATTTCTTCTAAATTAGTTTGATATTGTTTATATTGTCTACTATTTATCCTGGCCTTTTCATATATTTCAATAACTTGATTCAATATTTTTTCAGCATATTGAACATAATTTTCAATATACTCTTTATCTATATTTTGTCTAACATTTATTGGTTGAATATACTCTTTTTCACCAAATAATTTTGATAAACCAGTATACATGTTATTATTAGAATTAGGAATAGGTGTACTACTAGTAGTTGAAGTATTTGTAGAAGCTTTAGTTTTTATTAATGAATCAACTATACTTTTAATAATATTTTTTGTATATGATTCACGTCTATTTTTTTTAGTTTTTAAAATAAGTTTTACTTTATTTTTAATATTTTTAATATTTTGATTTTCTACACTTTTATTACGTAAAATATTATTAATTGTTTTTATATTTTCATTACTTAAATTAGTATTAATGTCTATAAAGGATGACATTATTATAAATAATATATATACTATTATATTATTTATATTTTTATTATAAAAAATAATTTATTTAGATAAAAATCTTTTTAAAGAAGAATTTAAATTATTTATTACACTTGTATTTTGATTTTTAATACTTTTTAATTTATTTAAAAATTCTTTTCTTCTAAATTCAGGCATAATTTTCCCTAGTACTTTAATTAATTGTAATAATACTTTTCGTGAATCAATATTTCGTACATTTTTAATAACTTCTTTTTCAACAACTCCTGATACACTCTTATTTGGTGTACCATTAATATAATTAAATGTATAATCAAAAATATTATCAATTGTTTTCTTTGCATAAAAAATTAAATTAAATATTCCAACATCAATTGCAATATTATTACCTGATTCTAATAATGTACGTTGGTCATTTCTTCCACTTATAACACTAAAATTATCAACATAATTTAAAAGTTTTTTAGTTAAATTAGGATTATTATCTATATTTTTTGATATTTCTGTTGTAAAAGTATTTATAATACTGTTAATTGTTTGAATTTTTGAAGAAGTGTTTGTTGAACTTTTTAAAACATTTTGAAGTTCTTTTTGAGAATTATTGTATAAATTTATTAATGTTTCTTTTTTTAATTTTTTAGGATCATAATTTACTAATTTGTTTAAATAATATAATATTAAATACAATTGATACAACTTTTTTACTAAATTTTTATCTAATGATATTGTTTGTTTTTTAAGACCATTTATTTTAGTTTTAATATTTGAAATATTACTTAATTTTGTTTTATTAAGGTTAGTAGGTTGTTTTCCATTTACTTTTTTTGTAATTTCATTATAAAGACTTTTAAAAGGTGTTTGTGATGGTGATGATAATGTTCCCAATACTGCAAAACTTTTAAAAAAATCACTACTACTACTTAAATCTAAACTTTTATATAATGTTTTAATTTCATTTATTAATTCAGTTATTGTACTTTCACTTTTTAATATTTTTCTATTTGCATTATTAATTGATTTAAGTGTAGCTTTCATATTAGCTTCTTTAAAAATATTATTTGAAGTAGGTATTGTAACAGGAAACAATATTTCTTTTAAACTTTGACTAGACGCATTTTTAGTATTTAATAATGGTGTACTACTCATATTTATAAAATCACTATTTTATAAATAGATAAATAATTTTTATTAACTTTAATTTATAATTGAACATTTTCTATAAATAAATCAAATTTCTTAAAGAAATTTAATAAACTTACTTTATTATCATAATTTATATTACTATGTACATCAACAATATTATTAAAAAGTACTTTAATCTTTTCTATATTATCTTTAATAGAATCACTATTTTCAAAATTATTAATTTTACAATAATGTACTAATGAAATTTGATTTACTAATCCTCCATAACTATGGAATATAAATATACTTCCATGATTTGTTACAAATAAATTTGCATAACTTCTTTCAATATTTAAAATAATATGCTCATCACTATTATTTACAAAAGTATACCATTTACTTAAAATATTTGGAATTGATGAACTTTGAACTAATGGTTGATAATGAGTTATAAACATATTTTTAGGAATAATTTCTAAATTTTCTAAATTTTCTTTTATTTTAACTTTCTCATCTTCATCTGATAAATAAAAAGTATCATAAAAGTGTTCTTCACAATATGTTTCTTTAATATTTTTTTTATTTTTTTGAATAACTATATTTTTTGTTAATTCTTTATCTTTTATTTCTACTTCTTCTTCATAATTTAATCCAATAAATGGTACTTCTTCTTGAGATAATACTTTAGAAATATTATTTTGAGAAGGTACTTTAACAAACTCATTTTGAGATGGAACTTTAGAAATATTACTTTGAGAAACTACTTTAACAAATTCATTTTGAGATGGCACTTTAACAATATTACTTTGAGAAACTACTTTAATAAACTCATTTTGAGATAATACTTTAGAAATATTACTTTGAGAAGGTACTTTAGAAATATTTTTATCAGATAAACCAATAAGATGTGAAATATTTAAAATCATATTTTGAAGATTATTAAGTTGATTTTCAATATTATTAATTTTGTATTCATAATTTCCTTTCATTTTTTCCATCATACGCATTACTTTTTCTTCCATACTAAAAACGCGTTCTTCAATATCAAATTTGCAATAAATTTCAAAATATGAATCTAATATTCCTTTAAATTCAACGTTTAAAATATTAATTTTTTTAAAATTAGAAAGTAAATGTGGATTTTCGGAAATAGTAAAAGTATAACCTGATTCATTATTTAAAACTTTTTCAAAAAAATGTATTCCAGATTTAACATTATTAATATTACTATGTTTTTCAAATTGAAGTTTATTAAAAGTATCAATAGTAAATTCTTTAAAATAATAATGATTATTTACTGTATTTTCAATATTTAATGTAATATTATTATATGAATCATCATATAAAAATTCTATTTCATAATTTTGATAATTAAATTTCATTTTATATAATTAATTATATAAATAAAAACTCCTTTATATTAAAAATTTTAGATTAAATATTTTTATTAATTTTTTATTAATTCTTTTAATAAAAAAATATTAAAGTAAAGTAGATAATAAAAAATGGTAAAAAAGTTAAATAAAAATAGTAGTATTATAATATGTATTTTATTATTTGTTATTATATGCGTTATACTTTATAATATGTATATCCAAAATGTTTCTATAAGATTATCTGAAGAAAAAAATGTTGAAAAAGAACCATTTACTCCCAACGTTATTGTTCAACAAGTACCTGTTTCATCCGATCCCATTAACCGTAGTCCCAAAGAAATTAATTCAATAGACCGATTTTGGAATCCTCTTCGCTATCCTTACCGTAGTGATTACTTTTATGACCAGCAATGGTATCCTTCTAACAATCTTCCATTCCAAGTAATTGGTGGTGGTCGCCGAATGGCTCCTACACTCGGTGGTACTGAAGTCCCTATTGCGAATCCAATGTTACCTATTTCCGTTAGTGAAGCACCTATTGCTCCAATTAATATTTCAACACGTGGTCCTCGTGGAATGCCTCAACAATTAGGTGTTATATATAAAGTTCAAGGAGATAATAATACTTATTTACCGTTATTTGGAATGAAGGAGTATCCCAATTCGGATAGTTATAAATATTATACCGCTTTTGGAAATAATAGTCAAGTAAAAGTTCCATTAATCACAAAGTATAAAAATCAACCATTAGGTGATAATGATGAAGTCATTATAAGAGGACAAAGTGAACGTTATCGTGTGACATTATATGAATCAGATTTTCCACAATATATTCCATACGCTTAGTACCATAATCAGTAATAAGAAAAATAATATTTAAAATATATTTAATAAATAATAAATTTATTTATTAAATAAAAATCACATTGTGTTCCGAACAATTTTTGAATAAAATCACATTGTGCTCCGAACATTGTTGTAAAATAAATGTTTCAAATCAATCTTAATTATACATAATGTATATTTTTTTGAAGTAATTGTAATTACAACAATGTTCGGATTACACTTTTATTCATCACTAAAAACATTAAATACGTTTACTTTATTAGCACTATTACTTTTCTTTCTAACAGTAACATTAGAACTTTTTTTAACACTTTCAACGCTTGCGGTTTCTACACTTTTTATACCAAAAATAGTATGTATAATCTTTTTTGAAGCAACTCCTATTTTTCGTCCATTTCCACTTCCATATTTTAAATCACCTAATTCTTTACTCATAGCATCATAATCATTATTATACTTTTCTTTAAAATATGAAACAAAAGCATACATATGTTCATATTTTTCAACAAGCATATCAGCAACCGAGTTGCTAATACCATTGATTTGACATAACATATTTCTAAAAGCAATTTTTGGTGTTAAATTTTCTTTTTTCCCCGTTTTCACACTATGTGTATAAGCTTCTAATTCATTTTGAAAAGTAGCAATATTATTTTCAGCATTGATTGTACATGTTTCTTTAATAAGTTGGTCTCCATATTTTGCTAAATTAATAATAATGCTTTCTAAAAATTCGCATAATTCCGTAAAGTTTTTAACACAATATACTGAAATATTATCGCGAATAATTGAATTAACAATAACACTATTTAATGTTTTTTGACCCATTTTAAAGGTTTCGGGAGCACCTTCTAATAATATGATTTTGCGAACTTTGTAAGGGTAAGCTTTAATCATTCGTTCTTTTTGTTCTTTATAACGACCATCTTTAATAGAAGCTTCTAAATCAGCATATGTTTTACGTTCAATGATAATAAAAGGTATTTTACTTGTTTTATCAACAAATTGAATATCACCAATATCGAGTGGTTCTAAATCAAATCCATAACCATCTTTGGTCATAAAGTCAGCAAAAGCTTGTTCACGATTATCAATTTTAATAAAATAACTCATTTAAAAATAAATATTTTTAATAAATAGTATATTTGTTTACGTATGTAACTTCTTTATATTAAAAAATTGATTTTTTTAAAAATATAAAATTAAATGAAAAGTAATATAAAGTATAAAAATATTAATTTTTTAAAAGAACTTAATTTAAAATGAATCAAATTACTCTTACAAATATTAATCAATTAGTTGATTATACAAATATTAATCAATATATTATTATTTCATATAATAATGAAAATGCAAATAATCAATATTTTGGTAACTTTAGTGAAAGTACAGCTCTTCAAAGTGATGATGCAACAATTCGTGTACTTGATGTAGAAAACGTAAACGTAAGCCATAATGAAAATGGAAATATGAACTATATAATGTATTCAAGTGCTCCAATGCGTATTGCTGGTTCAGAACCAGTACCACTTATTAATAGAAGACACGGACATACACTTGCTTTTGATGAAATTACTGAGCATATGAGATTTGATGTAATTACTTTAGATACATCTACAATTCTTGTATTATATGAAAAGTATAAAAAAAATATAGATAAATATAATACAAATAATACAAATAATACAAATACAGAAACAAACTGTGATGTACAAACAAATTGTGTATAAAGATTAAATAAAAAATTAAAAAAAATAAAAAATATTATAAAAAAATTATAAAAAAAGAAATTATAAAAAAAATGTAATGATTATGTATATAAGAAATATAAAATGGATATAACTTTATCAAATATCAATGAATTATTTAATCATAATGATATTCAAAAATTAATTGTATTTCGTTATTTAAGTGTACATGGTAATAGTAAAAAAGAGGATTATGTAGAATCAAATAGTTTAAGTAACAATGATGTTGAAAAAATAAGTATGGAAATATTAAGAGTTGATGTAGTAGATGCAACTGAAAATACTCCAAAATCATTTATATTAGTAGATTCAAATAGTGAATGTGTATATAATATATCATTTTATGAAATACCTTCAACATATACAATGTGTATTAAGTATATAAATAATGTAAAACATTTAATTATTTATCAAACTCATTTAACTGCTTAAAAAGGCAAAAGTTAAAAAGTAAATATTTTTATAAAAAATATAAAAAATGATAAATAAAAAATAAATATAAAAGAAATAAGTATAAATAATATAAGTAAAGTTAAAGTAATTTATTTTAAATATTTTAATTATTAAATATTTTATAAAAAAACTTTTTATAAAAAATGGGCTACGAATCAAATTTGAAGGTAATTAGTAAAGAAGAGTATGAAAAAATGGAAAAGAATATATATCCAGTATACAATGAAAATAATATATATGTATCAAAACAAAATATTCAAAATATGTTAAAACGTGGTGGTATTGAAGAAGAAATAAGTGATTTAACATTATGGCAAAAAGCGTTTGTTCATAATTCATATTGTGAAAATAATGAAGAGCTATATAAAAATGAAAAGTTTTATGGAATATTAAATGAAGAAGATATTATAAATAATCCGCAAATTCTTCCGCTTCAACCTGAATCATCTGAATCATTTGAATGGTTAGGGGATGGTATTTTACAAGCAGTAATGGCTCATTATTTATATAATCGTTATTACGACCAACAAGAAGGTTTTCTAACAAAATTGCGTTCAAAATTGGTTAAAACGGAAACGCTTTCAAAATTGGCATTACAATTACGATTTGATAAATTTATAATGGTATCAAAGCATATAGAAATAGTGTGTAATGCGCGTAAAAATAATACAATTTTAGAAGATGCATTTGAAGGATTTATTGGTTCAATGATGTGTGATTTTGGTAAAAATGATAAAGCACGTGGTTTTGATATGTGTTATAAATTTATTGTGACGCTAATGGAAAAATATATTGATATTACACAATATATTATTCATGATGATAATTATAAGCAACAATTAATGATTTATTTCCAGAAAAATTTTGATGGAAAATTACCAGTATATAAGGATATAGAAACGCTTAATGTTAAAAATGAGCAAGGAATAGTAACGCGACGTTTTAAGGTAAATGTGTATGATATAAATGGAAAGTTGATTGGAAGTGGAACGCAAAAGAGTAAACGAGATGCGCAACAACAAGCGGCAAAAGCGGCACTTAATAAGTATGGTATTTCAGGTAATTTTATTTAGAAAAAAAATGATTTAATGAATCATATATATCTTTTTATTAAAATAATAATTATAAAAAAACAATTATTATTACACATATCGTAAACAATTTATTTTATTAAGATGGGTGCTAAACAATCAAATAATCGTGTTAGTAAAGATGAAAAAGAGCGTCGTAAAGATGTTCAAAATCATATTATTAATCAACGTAAATCAGAAATAAATGCAATTGAAAATCACGTAGTATCAAATGGAAATTCATCCACACAAGATATTAAACAAGTTATTCAAGCAACAACATATGCTCAAAATCAGCTTGATCGTGGTGGAAAACCATTTAATAAAGGCGATTTAGTAGCAATTATTGTTGCACTTGATAATAAACAAGTGTCAAATATTGATAAACTAAATGGTTATCGTATTGAAGATTTGAATGCATTAATTAGATGTATTATTTATGATATGAAGAATTTTGTACCAAATGCAAATAATATGATTACTAATGAAGTTAAACAACATAATAATGTTGTTCAACAACATAATAATAATGTTCAACAATCAAATAATATAAGTAGTAATGCTTTAGTATTAACAAATAATAAAGTGTTACCACCACTTCCACCAAAGCCTGATATGAAGAATAATGTGTTAACTTTAACATATGATTCTACTCCTCCAGTTTATGCTTTAGTGCGAAGATAAAAACATTATCGTAAATAATAATATTATAAAAATAAAAATTTATTTAAAAAAATATAAAAAATAATAATTTATAAATAATATTATAAAATACTATATTTTTAATCTTTTTTTTAATAAAGATGCCGATTGATAGTAATAGAGTAAAAATGTTTGAAGAACAACTTAAAGCAGTTGAACTAATCTATAATTTGTCAAGAACACAAATTGATTATTATATTTTATCAATTCAACGCTATGAAGAAAAAGAGTATAAATGTCAAAAATCGTTTTTTTATAGAAATTTCTATAAAAAAGTAAAAAACGCCCAAATTTTACCATTATATAATATTGTAAATAAACATGGAGCATTTAATGAAATTGCGAAACCAGTAAATAATGGTGATTTGCGAACATATGCTGAAGCACTTGCTTCTTATGCACTTACATTACAATCAGTAGTTCAAAGTGCTAAAAATTATGAAAATGAGCTTAAAATAATTTATGATAAACATCGTGATATTTATAAATCGCGAATTAAAAGTTGGTTTTATTGTGTTGTATATGATACATAATATACATAGAAAAAAATCATTATTTATATAAAAAAAATAAAAAATATTATAAAAAAAAGGTTTAAAATTTAGCTTCATAAATAAGTGTTGGAATATCGCGTTTAATATCAATTTCGAGTAACCAAATTCTATCAAAAGAAATAGTAAGTGGTAATAATGGTGTTAATTCTTTTTTAATTAATGGAATATCTTTAAAACCAGCATTAGTACCACGTTTTGTAAAAAGTGTAATATGTGGTTTTTTTGTTGGATTTTCATAATTAGCAAGATTAAGATTTAAATAAGAAGCAACTTTCATTTGAATTTTGTGGATAAAATCGGATGATTTTTTATTAAAATCTAAAGCAAACATTTGGGGATTTTGATAAAAATCATTTATAATTAATTTTTTATTTTTAAAAAAATTAGGTAATAAATTTAATATTTTGATAATAAGCTCTTTATTTTTAAGAAAGATTGATTGAGAAAATAAATAAAGAAAAGTAATATGAGTTGGAATACCTTTTTTAGCAAAAAAATTATATTTAAAACGATATGATTGAATAAGTGGTTCTAATGTTGGTATGGGAATAATAACGCTATATTTAATATTATTTTGTTTACTATATTTTTTATTCATTATTTAATGATTTTACTCTATATTATATTTATAAATAAAATTTTATATAAAAAATTTTATATAAAAAAATAAATAATAAAATTAAAAATTTAAAAAATAATAAAAAAGTAGTAACTAATAATAGTAAATAATAAATATTAATTATTATTTTTTATAAAAAATGAATGTAATAGATATTGGAAAATTAACACATGAATCATATTTAAAAATAAAAGATAGTATGAAACAATTAGATGAAAATATAAAAAAAATAAAAGAAGATCAATTAATAAAACCTAATTTTAGAATATATAAAAGTAAATTATATAATAATTATAATAAAGATTATGCTTATGTAACATCTGTTTTTATAAACGAATCTTATATACCATCTGCATTAGTATTGGGTAAAAATATAAAATTATTAAAACATAAATATCCAAGTGTATGTATGGTACAAGATAAAGGATATAAAGTGGAAAAAGAAAATGGGATTATAGAATATTTTCAAGGAGTTTCACAAAAAGGTATTGACGATTTATTAGAATTATATGATTATGTAATTGGAGTAGATTTATTGAAAGTAAAAAATTATGTGTCATCACCATATCATTTTACAAATAATGTTAATTATAGTAATATATTATATTATGTAACAAAGGGGCAAGTATTAGGATTGCATATGTTTAAAAAAGTAATGTATTTGGATGCATCATCATATTTAGAAAATAATATTGATTCAGTATTTACGGATTTTAATAGTAATACATTTTTAGGAGATAAGGAATTTGAACATACACAAGTTGGTATTCACGGAGCATTTTTTTTAGTAACACCAAATAAATATTTTTATCATAAACATATGTTATTTGTAAATGATTATGAAAAATATTTTAATGATTTATATTTTATGAGAGGAGTAGATGAAGTATTGATATTTTATTCAGTATTTCCAAATTGGTCCAGAGCACATTTTGATAGACATTTTGCATGTAGAAAAAATAAGAAAAAAGCATTTGAAAATTGTGATATATATCATTTTCAATTTGATAAACCTTTTAGAAAAAATGAGCATAATGCAATGGAATCAATAAAATCGCATTATTTATATTATGATGATTGGGATAAAATAGTAAAAATATTATTAAAAAGTCATCCGCATTTTAAATTTTATTTTAATCATATAAAAGGATTTAGAGAAACTCTTTTCTAATAAGCCTTTTCTTTTTTATAAAAAGAATATAATAAAATAATAAAATAATATTTTTAAATATGATAATAATTAAAAATATTTAATATAAATAGTGATTTCATTTTTTTATATAAAAAATGGTTAATGATAATAAATCAAAAAAAGTATCAAAAAGTAAAAGTAAAATGAGTAAAAGTAGAAGCAAAAGTAAAAGTCCAAATAATAAAAGTAAAGCTAAAGGAAGTATTTCAATAAAAGTATCAAAATCAAAAAGTAAAGCACCTAATAAAATAGTAATTAAAAATAGTGCTAAATCCAAAGTATCAAGTAAAACAAAATTTAAAATTATTAATAAAGCCGAAAGTAAAAAATTATTAAGTCGTATTAATGAAATTCTTGATGAAAGCACTAGTGCATCTAAAAATCGTGTTGAACCATTACAATGGGTTCTTCCCAATAGAAAAGAGTTCCCAATGTGGGTATCTCAAACTTTTGCTAAATATCGTCAAGGTGATACTGGAAATGTTGTTTCAACATCTGGTAAACCTAAACCACTTAAACATCAACAATTTTTACGAGATTATATGGGAAAAAATTCTCCTTATCGCGGTGTATTATTATATCACGGTTTAGGTAGTGGTAAATGTCATGCTGCAGGTACACCTATAATGATGAGTGATGGAAGTATTAAGAAAGTTGAAAATATTGAAGTTGGGGAAGAGTTAATGGGAGATGATTCGCAACCACGTAAAGTATTATCTTTAGCAAATGGTGTTGATAAAATGTATAAAATAATGAGTTCAGATAATGAATTTATAGTAAATGAAGCACATATATTATGTTTAAAAAAAGAAAATGATGAAACAATATATGAAATGAGTGTTAAAGATTATTTAGAATTAAGTAAAGAAATACAATATACATATTATTTATATCGTGTTGCAATTAATTTTAATCATATTGATTTAGAAGATAATGATGATGCATATACATATGGTTCTAAAATAGGTAATGATGAAAGTATAAAATCTATAGATAATAAATATAAATGTAATGATTATGTAAACCGATTAAAATTATTAGGAGGAATAATTGATAGTAATAATTTTGATATTGATAATAGTGATTTAGTTTTAAATAATAATTTTACATCACAATTAATTGAAGATATTGTATATGTAGCTCGTTCATTAGGATTTATATCACATTATTATGCGCATAAATATATTCATATAAATGGTGATTTATCATTAATTTTATCAAAAAAATATAAATTAAAAGATGAAAAATTTTCATTAAATTATTCATTTGAAATATCATATGTTAATGAAGATGAATATTTTGGTTTTACACTTGATGGTAATTCTCGTTATTTAATGGGTGATTTTACAGTAACTCATAATACATTATCATCTATTTTCATATCAGAAAATTTAAAATCAGAACGAAATATAGTATTCTTAAGTCCAGCATCATTAAAACCCAACTTTATTCAAGATGGTTTAATGGCGCTTAAGAATCCTGAATATATGTCAAATCCTAAATCAATATATGATAAATATTCATTTGTATCATTTAATGCAAGTAATACACCAGACCAAATACGTGGTATTGGTGGTTTTGATAATAAAGTAATTATAATAGAAGAAACTCACAATTTAGTATCAAAAATGGTTTCTGGTTTAACTGGAAGTAGTAAACACGGTCGTGAAATATATGATTATTTAATGAATGCCAAAAATGCCAAAATCATTGCTTTAACTGGTAGTCCAGCAATAAATGACCCATTTGAATTAGCAGTATTATTTAATGTATTAAGAGGATATATTGAAGTATCATATTTTGCAATTAAATCAGTTGGTACTCAATATGGTGAACGTTGGGATTTTGATTCAATAATAAATGATTTAAAATCAAGTGAATATGTTGATTATTTAGAAGTTAATAAACCAAATAAAACATTAGAAGTCCATTTTACAATTAAAAATTATGATGAACGTTTTAAAGGTGCTACTGATGCTTTAACACAAAAATTTTCATCACATAATATTGATATTAAATTTTTAAAACATATTAATGTTCCATTATTTCCAGTGGAAGATGGAGGAGATGATTTTTACAATAACTTTGTGGAAGAAAGTAGTGAAGGAGTAAAATTAAAAAATGCAAATATATTTAAAAGTCGTATTTTAGGTTTAGTATCATATTATACTGCTAAAGAAGATATTCCTGACAAAATTATGAAAGAATATTACAAAGTACCAATGAGTGATTATCAATTTAAAATATATGAAATATTACGTGAAAAAGAGCGAAAAACAGAAAAAGGTTCAAATGCTGGTCAAGCAACAAAAGGACGAAAGAAATATAAAGCAGGAACAAAGAGTACATTCCGCGTTTTCTCACGTCAAGCATCAAACTTTGTTTTCCCAGAAGAAGTACCACGTCCTTATCCTGATCCATCATTTGTAGTACGTGTTTCAGATTATAATAAAAATAAGCGTGAAAATAATAAAAAATTAGCTGAAATGCTTGCTGCTGAAAATAAAGCAAATGAAGAAGGTGAAGTAGCAGAAGATTATAAAAAACGTATTATGGAAGCATTGGCTAAATTAGAAGAAAAGGGAGATCTTTATTTCCGTGCTGGTCCAGAAGGTTTAGATAAACTTTCACCAAAAATGAAAGCAATGTTAGAAAATATTAATGCATCGCCTGGTTTAGTCTTTGTTTATTCAAATTTCCGTTCAGTAGAAGGTGTTGAAGTATTTAGTAAAGTATTAGAACATAATGGTTATGCTCGTTATGGTACAAATAATAATTTACCTAAATTTGCGGTATATTCAGGAACAGAAGATGAAAAGATTCGTACTGAATTACTTCGTGTATTTACAAATCCTGAAAATAAGTATGGTAAAGATATTAAAATTATTATGGCAACATCGGCAGGTGCTGAAGGTCTTAACTTAAAAAATATACGACAAGTACATATTATGGAACCATATTGGAATCAAGTTCGTATTCGTCAAGTCATTGGTCGTGGTGTTCGTTATCGTTCACATATTGCATTACCTGTTGAAGAACGAAATGTAGAAGTCTTTAGATATTTTTCCAAATTAACAAAAGACCAAATGTTAGTAACTCGCGAAAAGATAAGTACAGATGAACATATTGAAGAAATATCAATGAAGAAACAAGGTATTATAGATGAATTAGAACAATGTTTAAAGGAAGCTGCAGTAGATTGTATATTAAATGCGCCATTTTTGAAAGGAAATTACAAATGTTTTGGATATGGAACGGGTGCAAAAGGATTTTCATATATGCCATCGTTAGATAAAGATTTAATATATGCATTACCTAAATCAAGTGAAGTAAAGAAGGTTCAAAAAGAGTATGTAACAGTATATTTTAATGAAAAGAAAGTATATAGAAGAGATGGAATGAAATATTATTTATATAATGATGTATCAAAAGATAAAGTTGAAATTGATACAAAGAAAACCAAACGTTTTGCTGTTGACCCTATTACGGATTATGTATATGATTATAAATCAGTAGAAGATTCTATGAAATCTGGAATTCCACCAATATTAATAGGTAAAGTTACTGAAGAAAATACTATTAAACTTATTAAGAAATAAAGAAATAAAATAAATTTTTAATTAAATATTTTTAATAATAAAATATTATTATTAAATAGAATTTAAAATAAAATGGCATATGTACCACCACATTCAAGAATAATAACACGAAATTATATAGACCAATATATACCACACAATATACCTGATATTCCTCCTAATAATTTACTTGATTATATTGAGATTGGTGAAAATTGTGGGTGTGGAAGTGCTATTGTTAAAAATCCAATTGATATAAGACGTGTAAGTAATAATCCTGGTCAAAAAATTGGAAATAATGCTAAATTATTTTATTGTACAAATAATGATTTTCGTCATTATTTTATAAAAACTCAAATGTATCATAATGGTACTTTTGATAGATGTGTTTATAAATATGATAATTTTTACATGCGTACAAATATAGAAAATAATCTTACTAGAAGAGAATATATTCCAATTTTAAATACAACAAATGTACCTAATAATTTTTATAGTAACAAAAGTTTAAAATATTTTAATACACATACAAATACTTTTGAAGAATTAAGAAGATATATTCCTTCAAGTATGAAAGTACCACTTATATTACGTGACTATTTAAAATCTTTCCGTAAATATATAGGACGGGAAGCATCTAATAATTTATATGTTATTGGTGTACAATATAGAACATATCCTTGTGATATTCAATTAGGAATTACTGAAACATATAAACATGGTGAAGCTAATAATAATGCAAAACATCGTGCAAAATATGAAGAATTACAAATTACTAATAGAAAACCAAATAATAATATAAAAATTGCTAGAATAACTAATCATAAAAATGCAAATTGGTTTATAAGATATTTAAATGAAAATGATTATAATCATGTAAATAGTAGTAAAAATAGTAAAGCAAATAATCCTAGAAATAAAGTAGGTTTATTAATTATTGGTAGAGAAAATGATTTAAGAACAATGTGTGAAAATTTTAATGTTAAAAATATTAATAGTATGGATGATTCAATAGGAAGACCGATAATAATTAAATTAAATCATGTTTTAAGAGAAACACATAGAAATAAATGGTTTACTAATATAGATCAACCTGTAGCTATAGAACGAACTCAATATTACAATGGCGTTATTCTTAATAACCAAGAACATATTACAAATATTTCAAATCATTTGTATAATAAATATAGAGAAACTCGTAATAATCATAATAATAATTTATATCAAACTGCAGCTCATACAGGTAGTAAATCAAATAGATCTGCTTCACGTAGTGCAACTCATTCACCTGTAAATCATCATTAATGCCCCATAATTTAATCATCTAATGGTTACAGTAACCCTAATATTTAAAATGGGTGTCCCATTTTAAATCTTCAAGGGTGTAAAAAATTTATAAAAAAAATAAAAAAATGATTTATATTTTTTATAAAATATTTTACAAAAATATTTTTATAAAAAATTTCTTATTATATAATTTAGAAAATGAATAACGTAAATAATAATTTATATAATATAAATTTATTATATAAAAATGATGGTGATATAATAAGTTATATATCACATAACGTAAACAATATTGATTTTCATATATTTATTTTTAAATATATTTTAGAAATAATTCAAAATAATGAAATATTTTATGAAAATATGACAAAAATTATTGAAATATATATAAATAATGGTTCATATAAAAGTGAATTTACATTATATGATTTATATATATATTCAACATATGTAATGGAAAATTATATGATTTCATATATTATTTTTCAAATAATAATGAAAAAAATAAATAATTATGAGAATATAAAAGTAAATATAAAAAATTTAATAAATTTTAATAATTTATTAAAAAAATATAATATACATAGTGAAAAATCATATAGTCGTTTATGTTATATAAACTCTTCAATTGATTATGAATATATGTATTCATTTATATATTTTGTAAATAATACATATATAAAAATAAATCAAAAAATAAAAGAATCAAATAATGAATTATTATATGAAAAATTATATATTGAAGAAATAAATAATTATTATACTTATTTAAATAAAAATAATATTATGTTTTTATATTATGATATTACTTATGAAGAAAATAAACAAATAATTTACGATAGTGATTATGATAGTAATGATGAAAATAATATAATCGTAAAGAAAAAACCACAAAATAAGGATATTAAAAATGATATAATGCATATATTATATCATATTGTACAAATTAATAATGAAAATTTATATGAAATAATTATTAAAAACTTATTAAATAATGATTTATCAGAATTAGATGAAATTAAATTAGTTTATGATTGGTTCCGATGTATCTATAAAGAAGATTTAAAAACAGTTGTTATTGATGATAATACATATATAATTTCTATTTTTGACCATAAAAAACTTAAAAAAACATATACCATAAGTTATGATATATATGTAAATGATATTATGAAATATTTAAATAAATGTAATAAAAATGTACAAGCATATATATATAACATTATGAATAAATATGTGAATCATTTTTATATACCTAAATATGAAGCTTGTAAAAATAAAGGTTGTTCTCTTTGTTTAGAAAATATAGAAAATAATTTTGCTTATTGTACATATTGTAAAAATTATTATCACAATCATTGTTATGTACAATTATTTAATATGAAAACAAATAATAAAGTATGTGCCTTATGTAGAAAAGATTTACATAAATATTCTATTAAAAATACGGAATTTATATATAATTTATTTACAAATGTACTTAAAAGTAGATAATATACTTAAAAATATATTATCAATAATACATCATTAAAAATTTACGCTTTCATAATTTTAATAATAATATCATAATTTATAAACAATTTAAATAATTTTTTATAAAATTCTTTTGTATTAGAAGAATCTTTATCTTTTTCAACATTTTCATATAAAAATTGTATTTCATCTTTTGTATAACCCATTCCATCTGATTCATAAAATGTTGTTATTTCATCAAACTTTTTATTACGATGTAATATAAATAATTGAAGTCGCACATTATCATCATCAATTATATCATCAAAATAATATTTTAAACTTTTCATAACACTAATATTATTACCATATTTATCATTAAGCCATTTTGAAAAATCAGTAATATCATTAATACTTGTAACGTGATGTTTATGTTTCATTAATGTTTTATATAATTTATTTTTAAATTCACGAATACGTTCTTTGCTTTCATTTTCAATTTTAATATTATATTTTTTAATAACACGATTTTCAGGAAACTCATTTTTAACAATATTTAGTGCTCCACGAGCTTTTTCAGTAGCAATTCGTTTTTCTTCTTCTTCTTGTTCAGTGCTAATAATAATTTCTAATGAAGCTTTATAATCAACAATAATTTTAAAAACATCTTCAAATAATGGATTTTTTTCATTTAATTCAGAATCATTATTATTAGCACAAATTTTTTCATAAACTTTTTTAAGAGTTTCATCTCTATATTTCATTCCACTTTTAGCATCAAATGCAATATGATTTAAATTAACGTTTTCAATATGATAATTATAAGCTTTACTTCTATAATTAGTTGCATCATCAACATTTTTAAAATATTTAGGTAATTCATTTGAATCTAATGCAACTAAATTTCCTGCTTCATTATACCAACAACTTAAATCACCAAGTAATGATGATTCTTTACGAGTTGCGACTTTATAATTATATTTTTTAAGTAAATTATGTACTTGTTCAAGAAATTCATTTTTTTTATCTTTAATTTCATTATTCATAGATAAAATAATATTAGGTAAATGAGAAGATTGATTCATTTTTTATTAAAATTTACTAATATATAAAATAATTTATCTATATATTTTGAACGAAAAATAAAAGTATAAAAATAAAAGTATAAAAATAAAATTAAAAAATATAAATAAAATAGAAATAAATTATAGTAATATATTTATAATATATCTTTATTAAAAAATGTCAGAAAATAGAAATCGTTTAAATGTACTTTATAATAATAATATTTCATCAGCATCTACACTTCCTATATACTCCTATTGTGGTGTAGATGGTGATACTGGTTATACTGGATATACTGGTTATACAGGTCCACAAGGTATTCCAGGTTGGGCAACAGATACAGGAGCAACTGGACCAACTGGTTATACAGGTTATACAGGTCCTTGTGGTGGTCACGGACCTTGTGGTCCAACGGGTTGTACGGGTCCTCGTGGACCAATAGGTTTTACGGGTTATACGGGTCCACGTGGTGAATGTGTAGTAACAGAAGAAAAGGCATTAAAGAATTTTTTTGGATTAAAAAAGATGATTATACCAGAATATTGTGAAAAAGGTAGTACTTCATCAGATTTTGGTATTTCAGTAAATAAATATTATAAAGAAAATATAGATTGTACTTGTATTTCAGAAATTCCATTTGATACTTTTTATTTATATGCTGGAAGTCGTGAAAATAATACTCGTATTGAACCAAATATAGTTAATGATTATAAAGTAAAATATTATAGAAACGTTGAGCATTGTTCATTACCATATAGACCGTTTCCAACTCATTTTATTCCAAGTGGAATATCAACACCATTAGGATATATTGGAGATAATTGTAAAAAAATAACTGGTATTAAAATACGTAAAATATCTTGGAATATATTTCAAACAAAACCATTAATAAAATTAGTTGATTTATGTAGTAATGATTTAGAAATAAAAAAGCATAATGAATTAATATTATTAGAAAATCTTAAAACATCATTTTGTGAAAAAAATCCAGCAATTATTGGTGTTGTACAAAAAGGTTGTGATTTATATTATCCTTTTGTTAAATTAAATTTGAGTATAGAATTTCATAGTCAACGAAATATAAATTTATCTTCAAAAATTGAAATGAACCATATGAACCCTGATATGCCATATGGTGATTTATGTGAACCAGTATGGTATCCAAATAATACATGTCATAATATAGATATTCCAATAGAAATAGATACATTAAATGGAATGATAAATTTACAAAGAGAAATATTATTTTGTAATGAAATTGATAATGATAGTTTAATGATGTGTGTTAAAGTAAGTGTACCAAATGAAACAAAAGAATTATTAAAAGGATATGATAAATTTGGTAATCATCAATTTGGAACAATTTACTTTTCTAATTTTGTTGTATCTGTTGTATCAGAAGCAATATAAGATAAGGAACCGCTATTCTTAAAAGAGGGAACCGCTTGAACGCGAAGCGTCAAGGTTCCCTCCTTTTAGGAATAAACCTCCCGCTTTTAAAGTCAAATTTTTTAACAAATTAATATTTTTTAAAAATTAATATTAAGCGGGAAGTTCATAAGAAACCGAAGCGGTTTCTTATATATAAAGGAATTTAAATATATTAATTTATAATAAATAATTATTTATTATTGTATTATTAAGTTATCATTATAATAAAAATGATTACATTTTCGTATAAAGATGCAATGTTAAATAAAATACCAAAAATAGAAATTAAACCTATTAACAATGAAATAAATTCAAAATCTAATTATAATATTAATGAAGAAGATAAATCTGATAATGATAAAAAGGAAAATACAGAAAAAAAAGAAGTTGTTAAAAAGAATGTACATGATATATTTGTGAAAAAAGGTTCAATAATTCCAAAAGAAGATATGCTTAGATTATGTAGTCACGGAATGTATAAAAAAATTAATCTTATAAATAATTCTCATTTCAATGATGAAAATGTTTCATTGTATTTAAAACATATGTATAGTAAAATTGATGAAATAAAAAAGTGGAAAACAGAACCATCTAATAATAACCAAGCTTCAAAAAAGCGATTTAAAAATAGAATTAATTGTATATATAAAACTATTAATTTAATTAAAAATAAACATTTAGATTATATTAGTGATACTATTGTAAATAATAATATTTCAATAAATATTGAAACAAATGATAATTGGATAAAAGAAAATAAAACTAATAATATTTAACTCCCATAATTCCATTATAATTTTGAATAAATTGTTCGCCAATATCTCCATTTTCAATTTTGTCAATAAAATAAACTTTAAAATTAAAAGCGCTTTTATCTTCAATAAAAGTTTGTAATTTTTCATATTTTTCTTTTTGAATAAATAATTCTTTAATTAAATATGCTTCAATAGCATCTTTAATTTCAAACTTAAGTTTACCAAATACATATAAATCAATTTTCTTTTCATTTTGAAGATCATTTAATCTATTTTGAAGGATTAAATGGTTTGCTTTCATTTCTTCTTTTACACTTATTTCATTTAATTCATTTCTACTATAATCATCATTTTCTAAAACAACTTTAGGATTCGAATAAGTAGCTATATCTTTTACATTGTTTCCATAAATATAAATATTATTTTTATGATTATGTACTTTGCGAATGGATTCATAATTATCTTTTATAGTAGTACTAGCACTTATTTTACCACTTTCGACCACCTTATCTTTATTTTGATTCCATTTTTTAATAATATATTCATTTTTGTTAATAATAAATGAATAATTAAAATCAAAATTATAAAATAAATCATAAAAGTAAGCATTTTTAAAAGTAAAATCACTATAAGATAAGTAATCACGAATTTTGTATTCTTCAATTACTTTCATTTCATCTTTATTTAATTTATATTCATAAACCTTTTCATTTACAAAAAAGATTGAACTTATTATGGAATCCATATAAAAATCTTCAATCATTTTTTTTAGATTAAAATAGTTAGTACTTAACTTTCCACGTTTTATTGGATTATCAATTTTTTTAATTTTATCTAAAGTAGATTCTAAAGTTTCAAGTATAGAAGCTCCATTTTTTTTATAAATTAATATTGATAAGTTTGTTTCAGAATTATCTTCTTTAATATTAAGATTTTGTAATTCATTGATTTGAGACATTTTATTTATTAATTTATTAATATAATATATAAATAATTTATATATTATAAAATATAGTTTAAATTTATAATTCATATAATATTCATTTTTTACTTTTTTTTAAAAAATACTTTTTTAACAAATATGAATAAAAACATTATATTCAATACAAAGTTTAAAAAAATCAATATAAAAAATATTTTCATCTTTTTCAGCAAGTAAAAGAGCTTTTGATAATTGTTCATTACTATATTTTGCGCCACAAAAATCATAATATGTTGAATTATCACTTAAAGAAATATTTCGTTGTGATAAAAATAATTCATATCGTTTATTATCATCATCAATTATATCATTA
>JACCDX011247813.1_pt1 | contig 41195 bp, 31 predicted proteins | sample 7449681 | NCBI WGS metagenome assembly JACCDX01 (sample SAMN15323450, study PRJNA562643) | freshwater metagenome | isolation source: river surface water | place: USA:Blue River Watershed | collected 2017-08-18
AATAATATTATAAATATCATTATCTACTGATTCTAAATTCAATTGTAAATTCATATAATATATATTATATATATATTTCTAAATTACTAACTATTTCATTAGTTGTTTTATCACGATTGTTATAGATGATTAATTTAATTTCTTTTTTACGACTGTCGCTAAAATCTTTATTATCTTCCATTTTATCTATAAATCTTTGAATTGTATTTTGTTGCGATACTGTTAATTTATCAAAATGAGTTTCGTGGAATCCAACTATATCACTAATTCTATGCGTTATTAGTGTTTCTAATAATTCATCTTTTGTTGTAGCAATGAATTGTTTTTCTTTATCATCATAAATATAACCTATATTATTCATAACACTAGTAATTAAAATACTTTTAAATTGAGGAAATTCATCATTAAAATGAACTAATTTAACTAATTCAGTTAAACAATTATAATTTTGTTTTAATATACCAATTTGTTGTTTTTTTGTTAATACTTTTTCTAATTTTTCATTACCTAATGCAATAATATTATAATTATTAATTACTCCATTATTGTTATTGTTATTATTATTACTATTATTAGTATTTGAAATAGTATTATTATTATTATTATGACTATTAGTTGCAATTGTATTATTATTATTTTTATATTTATTTGCTAAAGCACGATTTATTTTTTCAATCGTTCTAGGATGCGCCTTACATTCTTTATTCATTTTAACTAATAATATTCTTTTTAATTCATCTACTTGTGAATCTATATTAGATAGTTTTAATTTTAATTCTTCATTTTCTTTAATAATTAGTTCTTTCTTTTTGCAGCTATTTGATTGATGAACATGCATATTATCAATTCTAGTAAATTTTTTATTACAATATTCACATAAAAAAGATTTTTTATCACTACATACTAATTCATATTCAGGTGAATTCAGGTTATTTTCAGGGAAATTCAGGTTATATTCAGGTGAATTCAGGTTATTTTCAGGTATATCAATTATTTCGTCATCATCTATTATTTTATGATGAGTTTTATTATGAAACCACAAAGTTTTATATGTTTTATAATATTTGTCGCAACTATCACAATAATACTTTTTATTAATTTCCATAACTATCTATATATAACCATAGTAATAATATATATTTAAACAAATATCGTTATTTTATCGTCATTTTTATCGTCATTTTTATCGTCATTTTATCGTCATTTGACGATATCCACATTTATAAAAATGAAGTGTGAGAGAGAGGTGTGCGTATTAAATATAATTTTTTGAAAATAAAATTTTAATACAAAACTTTTTATAAAGTTAAATTTTTAAAAATTTACATAAATTTTTAAAAATTCTTAAATATTTTTTATTATAAAATTAATCTGCGCCTGAAATTAGATTATCGACTACATCATCTGATGGGTCTTGGTCTTCAAATAAATCATTTTCATCATAGTCATCAATATCTAATGCATTTTGTTCTTCATTCATATCATATTCTTTTTCTTTAATATCTTGTTCATCAATTTCTTTTACATTAACTAATTCTTGATAAATACCAATAACTCTAGATGATTCATCTATATATGGTGCATCTATTAATAATAATGAATTAAATTTTCTAATTTGAGATAGTTCATATGGAATATAATTAGTATAATAACAATGTTGTATAATACGAACTAATAAATAACAAATATTTGTTCTAATAGCAGGTTGTTCATTATATTCAATTAATTTATTCATATTATAAATATAATAAAATAATAAAAGACTATCTGCATTATTCAATCTACTTAAAATATGTGTATTTATAATATTATTATTAATATTAAAATCATTATCTGTTTCATTATCAAAATCTCTTAAATTAATATTATTAGTAACTGTATATAAATGTTTGAAAACACTACTAGTATTATCACTTGTATTAAAATTTTTTAATGATTTTTTAAATTCTGCTATTAATTTATATTCTTCATTATTATATGGATTTTGTTTATTTGGACTAGTATTATTAACTTTTTCAATTATACTATTAGTTCTTTGTATTATTTGTCTTAAATTATTAGTTCTAACTCTAATTAATTGTTTTATAATATCTATATTTGATATCTTTTTAGAGCTTCTATTTTTATCATTAAATAGATGATTTATGTTAATATATTCATTTTCTAATCCCATTAATAATAACATATCTCTAATACTATGAATTATTTCTATCGATAAATTACTTTTATAAGATTCAAATTTTTTATTATCCTTAGAATAACCTAAATAATTTTTAGTAATTGCATCATAATAAACATGTGCTCCATGAATTTTATCATGATAATATATTACATTTCTTTTATAATAAAAATGATCATCTTTATATTGAATTTTATCTTCACTAGATAATATATATATATTATTTTTAATAGGATTTCCTAAATAATCATTCTTAATAATAAAAAGAGTATCTTTCAAATATAAAATATTTTTTTGAGTTTCATTAATACTTGTTTTAATCTTAACACCTATATATTTAATAATATTATCTATAAAATCATCAATATAATTATTTAACTTACCTCCTGTAAATTTACTATAACGTTCATTTAATGTAACTAATACTTTTAAATCATGTTCTCTTTTTCTTTCTATTTTTTCAAAATGTTTTTTAATATTGTCTAATTGATTAATAGCTTTCATATTAGTTTTCTTTCTTAAATTTTTCTCTAGTTCTAATAATTCTTTAGGTTGATATTCATGTGATATATTTATTTTACATTTATTACATATATTAGTTTCAATATTAATATCATGATTTTCTCCAGAAATACAATATATATTTGCTAATTTTCTTAAATATAATAATTTTAATTGATTAAGTCTACTGATATTATTTATTTCAGGGTCTTCTTTAATTAATTCACTATATTTAATATTACATAATGAGCATTTAATAGAATTATTATCAAATGCCCATTCATGAAAACGACCATCTGGACAATTTGTAAATATATCAATATCATAATTTACTCTATCATGTTTTAAAATATCTATTTTATCTTTTCTAGACATACAATATTTTTTATCATTAATTAATGGAGTATATTCAACCTTACCTAATTTTAATTCTAATATATTTTCTTTTTTAGTAATAAAAGAATATTTATTATCTTTATCTATATGTATTTTTTGTTTAATAATTTCATTTAATATATTATAAGCATTATTATCCATATAAACATTTTTAACTTTTTGCATAAATCTATTAACTAATAATTCATATTGATAATTTTTTTCATTGCTCATATTTGCTTCAATAACTGTATTAATTAAATCAATCATAGTATTTATTATAATTTTTTGAACTGATATTATTTGTGATTTATCATTTTTAGGCCATAACCATACATAATTATTTGTTAAAATACATGCCATATAAAATATAGTATAACCTAATAATGGTATATTACTAATTGCAATTTTTTCTTTTTCATTAATACGTAAAAATAATTTACTAAATATAGTATCTTTTACTTGTGAATAAATAAAAAAATTACAAAATTTATCATCCTTAAAATTTAATATCATACCTATATTGATATCAGTTATTAACATTAATAAAATATAAGCAAGAATATTATTATATTTGATTATTTTATAATAATCAGTATCCATTGAACTAGTTAAAAAAATTTCATCTTTTAATTCAAAAAAGAAAAGATTAGTTAAATCTTTTGTAATATTATAGGTTTCAACAGCTTTTTCAATTCTATCTTTCGGTTGTTTTTTCAAATAAGCAGTGTGAAGTAATATAATATCAATAACATCTTTAATAATCATTTTTCTTCTTAATTTAATAGTAGGTGTATTACCAATATAATATTGTAAATTCATTAAATAACATATTTTTTCTATATTTTTTTCTAAATTTCTTATAGTTCTTGTAAATTTTTCATATTTTGGAATGCTTTCAAGTTTTTGATTAACTGCTAAATTTGTAGTTAAAAATGTATCTAGTTCAGCTACATATGTTCCTTCATATACATATTTTTTTAAATCTAATAATTCTGCACAACTTTTACATATATAATCACCCTTTTCATTTGTTTTTACATATTGTTTAACAAAATCAAAAATAGCTTGATTTAATATTTCATCATTTTTACGTGATATTTTACCTAGTTGTATCCATTTAATATAATGATGACATATTGGCTGTGATGATATACTTTCTAAATCTATTTCAATATCTTCTTTTCCTAAAATAATTGTATCGTCTTTCTTTTTAATTAATTTAGATATAGGTATTTTTATAATTTTTTTTTCTTCAGGTTCTTTTATTTTAATTTCAAAATCTTTAATTTTTCTAAAATATTTAGAAAATAAATCATAATTAAAAGTCAATGATATATTTTTAGTAAATTTATATGAAGATGTAAAATTTCTAATTATTTTTAATATATCATGAATATTATCTGGTTTTTTATTTTTTAATTCAGTATATAATGTATTTTTTGTAATATCCATATAATGATTAAATAATTCACCTAACATATTTTCAATAATTTTATAATTTTGAATAGAACTTAGATTTTTATATTCTTCTAATTTAACTTTATCTAATTTAGTATCAAAAAGCCAATAATATATATTATCATTTTTAATTGGATTTTCCATTAATTTATACATTGCTTCATATCCATTTTTATTTATTTCTCTAATATCTTTTAATTGTTCTATTTTAATACATTCTAATAATCTATTTGGATTATATATAATACCAACAACATTTAATGGTAAATCTTTATGACCTACTCTTAATTCTAAATTTCTATTTTTTGGATTTTTATATTTAATATTACTATAACGAATTGCTTGAGAAGGTAGTGTAGAACGTAATCTAATACCATCTCTATTAAATTCTTTATAATTTAAATAAGCATATTTTCTCATATTTTCTAAATCAACTAAATAATCTAAATCTGTAGTATTTTCACTAATAGTTAATTTATTTATTATTTTAATTTCTTCAAAATCATTAAATAATACAGCATCTTTATATTCTAATGTTTTATAAAATAAATTCATTGCATCTAATTTTAATTTTTGATTTTGATTATAAACATTAGAATACATATTCATAACTTTATTTATTTTATTAATAATATATTTAATTTTAGTTGCATCACGTTCTTTTAATTCACCTGTAATATCTTTATCATATCTTTCAGTATTTTTATGATATCTTAAAAAATCCTCAGTTATAGGAATAAATATTTTATTACTAAAAAGAAAATCAATCATTTTAGTGTTTCCTATTATATTTAATTCATTCTCTGTTTTATTTTGTTCTAAAAAATCATAATATTCATTTGCTATGCTAGAACGAAATAGTTGATAGTTATTATCACTTCTTAATAAATTTTGTAAGAATGTAAAATCAATTAATTTATCTTTTTTTGATATTACAATATCTATATATTTATATTCAGCTTCTTCAATTTCAGCGGATTCTAATAATTTAATGATTTCATTTTTTTCTTCTAATAAATAAATTTGTTTAAAAATTAAAGTTTTTATAATATTATGAAAATTATTTTTAACTAAAAAATATTCACTAAAATAGTCTTCACCAATACTATTTAATAAATTAATTGTATTAGAATATTTAACAGGTTCATTATTAATAATAATTTTTATTCTATCAATTGTATTATATTCTTTTAATTTAATTAAATCTTTTATAATACTAAACATAGTAATTATTTTATTATTATTTTCACTATTATAAAAATTAGTAATATTAAAAGTGCTGTCTTTTATATTTTTACTAGTTTCAATAATATTAGTAATAAATAAATCACGATCTCCTTTATAATAATATGCAATTCCTAAATATAAATAAAAAGCACAATAACGTTTAATAATATCTATAATAAAAACAGTATTTTTCTTTGAGATAATTAATTTTTGAATTTCAGTAATATTTAGTTCATCTATAAATATTTTAATAATATCAATAATATCATTCATATATTTAACAAAATTCTGATCATCCGTTAGTCTATCAAATACTTTCTTTTTTTCTAAATATTCATTAAATTTATTTATAATACCATCAAATAAATTATCAATTTGATTTATATACATTATATATTATATTAATATGGATAAATATATTTTATAGTAAAATAAGTTATAATAAATACTTTAAAAAAATATTTTATAAAATATTTCTAATATATATTATATGAGTTCAAATTTATTTGTCAAGTCAGATCTTCAAGATGTTTTATCATCTACAGTTGATAATTCATCTGCTAATTGGTTAACTGTTAATAATAAACAATCAGGTGGTGCTTTAAGTGTTACATCTAATGTATTTATGTCTCAAATAAACTCAAATGACATCAATAATTTAGTTAACTTACTTACATCTGATAATAATCAATTAGTAGGAGGTGGTAGTGTTACATCAGAACTTATCCCTGATACAGTTGTTTTAAGTGCTACATCCACAATGAATAATAACGATGATGCTACTTCTGAATTAAACACAATGGTTAACCAACATTTAAATGATAATTTTAGTGCCACATCTGTTAATGAATTAAAAGGTGGTGCAGTTGAAACTGATACTGAAGAATTAGAAGCCCAACTTCGTAATCTTCTTAGAGGTAATAATTATGCTGGTAAAAAACGTTCAAGCAAAAAATCAAGCAAAAAACGCAGCAAACGCAGTTCACAAAAAGGTGGTAAGAAAGGTAGCCGTAAATCTAGCAAAAAAGCAAGCCGTAAAGCAAGCCGTAAAGCAAGCCGTAAGTCAAGCAAACGCAGTTCTAAACGCCGCGGCAGCAAAAAATCATTAAAAGGTGGTGATGACGAATTAGCTGGCGGTGCTAAACGCCGTTCTAAACGCCGTAGCAGCAAAAAAGCTAGCAAAAAAACAAGCCGTAAGTCAAGCAAACGTCGTTCTAAATCATTAAAAGGCGGAGATGATGAATTAGCTGGCGGTGCTAAACGCCGCTCTAGACGCCGTAGCAGCAAAAAATCATTAAAAGGCGGAAACGATGAAGAATTAGCAGGTGGAAACGATGAATTAGAAGGTGGAGCTAAACGTCGTTCTAAACGTCGTTCAACCAAAAAAGGCAGCAAAAAAGGTAGCTATAAAGGTAAAGGTGCTAGCCCAGCATTTGCAGCTGCATTAAAAGTTCGCGGTCATGTTGCTAAAGCATTAAATATCCCCAACAGCAAAGAAGCAGTAAAAATATCATTTGCGGCTATTAAAAAAGTTCGTGCTACAAATGACACAACTGATGTTAATCAATTAGCACAAGCTGCTATAAAAGAATTTGATGCTAACAGAAGCAAATATCAAAAAATGGCATAAATTATAATTTAAATAATATAATATATATATTATTTAAGTACATTAAATTGTTCACCGTCATTAATTATTTCTAAAACTTGCGCATTTCTATGAGGACTATTACTAATATTATTAAATGCTTTACTCATACCCACATCTGTCATCCATATTCTATTATTACATTGACTACTTATACCGGTTTTTAACTGAGGTGTATGACCTACATATATATTATTAACTTTATACACTTGCATCAATGGACCCATTAATTCTTCACAATTATTAACTTTAAAACCAAATACTCTTGTCCATAATGGAGATGTTTTTCCATTTGTAAATAAATCAGTAAACATTTCAGGTTGTTCTAATTCATCTAATAAAAACATAGATAATATTTTATTAATATCTTCTATATTTCTATATTTTTCTGCAATTAATGGAATTATACCAGCGTGAACAAATAAATTTTTTCCTATAATTAAAACTAATTTACGAGTGCATGCTAAAAAATTTGCTAAATCATTACCTGGTGAAAAAGCAATCTTTCTTCCTAATAAACCATCTTCTATCATTTTCCCATTTAATGTTTTATAATTATTAAACATGGTAATATTACTATGAGAAACATAAGACATATCTCCCATAACATTTAATATTTCATGATTTCCTACTAAACTATACACGGCACCTCCCTTCAAAGATGCTTTTTTATGCAATGCTGTCATAAAATATAATATATTAATATCATCAGGATTATCTTCTAAATTATTACAATCAGTCATTCTACAACTATCTATTTGATCACCTACTTGAACAACTACTGTATCTCCTCCTATCCATTTATAATTTCCATATTTAATATCATTTAATGTAGCATTATTATTTATTAGTTTACCCTTTTTTAAACATTCTAATAACATATAAAAATCTCCATGAATATCACCTATTACTATAATTCTATTAGCTGCAGGTAAAATAGATGGATAATTTGTATAATTTGAACATTTTTCTTTATATAATTTTTTAAAATTATTCATAATTAATATTATAATTAAATAGAAATTAATTAAAAAAATATTTTAATGAACCTGCTAAAGTTTCAGCTTTAGGTATAGTAGGTATAGTAGGTATTTTAGGTGTAGTAGGTATACCTCCTATTTTATATGGTTTTAATATATTATTCATATCGGGTAAAGTGCCTCCGTTCTTTAAATATATAAATAATACAATTGCTAGAATAATTATGATAACTACAACTGCTATTACAATAATTGTTCCCATACTAGCAAATGCTTTAACAGCTGCCACAAAAGCTGATTTTTGTTCTTCTACATTTTCAGCTTTATTTTTAGTATCCATAGAAGCCTCTGCTTGTGCTCTATTTGCAGTATCTGTTTTAGTTAAAACATCTTGACTATTAGCTAAAGTTTCAGCTGTTTTAACTTTATTTGATTGATCCATTAAACATTTATTTAATGCATTAACATTATATATTTGATTAAATGCAAATTTTGCAGTATCAGCCATTTTAATACCACCTTCAATTACTATTTCATTATTACCAGTGGTAGAACTAATACATTGATTTTTTGTTATATTTTGAATTATAGTTTCAATATTATTTTCTATAATATTTTTAACAATATTTTCATTAATATTTGTATTTTTAATATCAATACCCATTTGATTTATTATTTTTTGTGAAATACTTTCTTTAGTATCAGCACCTGTTATACTACCTACAACTGCTGCAAATGCATCCATTGCTTTTGCTACTAATGCATCACCCCCTTCATTTGATTTTTTATTTGTTAATTCATTAACTGCTTTTAAGTTTGCTTGAGCCGCACTGTCATTTAATATTTTATTCATAACTTCTCCAGTAATTTTACTTTGCAATTCTCTAACAGCATCACTATCATTTACTATTTTAACAACTGCTTCATTTGTAGATTTAACGTCAGCTGTTTGAGTAACATCAAACACTGAAGCTCCCGACATATCCAATCCACCTGTTAACCTAAAAACATTACTTCCACCCGTCGACTGCCTAATTTCTGTAGCTGTCTCATTAATCATTTTATTAGTTACATTAGTTATAGTATTATTAATCATATCGTTAATATTTTTGTTCAAATTTTCAAAATTACTATTTATTTCATTTCTAATTTCAATTTCAATTTCTTTAGATGATGAACCTCCCATATATATAATATTATATATTATTTTTTATTTTTAATTATATCTATTATAATATAATATGGGAAATACCATCGCTAATCCTAATGGAGAAATGCATGATATTAAATTAAATAAATATATTCAAGAATGGGCATTGAATGATTATAATAATGGTTTATCAATTGATAATATTAGCAAAGTTAGATTTAAAAATTTATTAAAAAAAAGAGCATGTTGTACTAAACAAACTAGAATACCTATAGCAATACCATCTGTTAATAATAATGGAGAAATTGAATATTCATCAGTATTTATTCAAGTATTTCCAAGTATAAAAGATATTACCCCTGAAGCATGTACATTTGAACCAGTTATTATAAATGGAATAGAACGTAATAAAATTTATTATCATACAGACAAAAATGGTTTTATAATAAGTGATATAAATTGTGATCCTATATATAGAGGATTATGTGATAAAGTAAAAAAAGATAGAAGTAGATATAATGGTGATATTGAAAGATTATATGGACCGTATCCTGATAGTAAAGTTGAAAAGATTGGAGAGACAAATAATAAAGAAAATCAATATATAGATTGTAATTGTAAAAATAGTATTTATTTTACAGATATTATTAATGTATCAGCTAATAGTCAAAATATTAATCCAGATAGTTTAGCACAGACTTTAGATAGTAGATGTGCATTAAATTTAGCAAGCACTTTTAAATTATCTGATAATCGTATTCAAGATTTATGTTTAAATACTATTAATATAGCAGGTAATATTACACCAGAAGACCAATCTAAAATAGGTTTAAATCAAACATGTAGTAAATCAAATACTATTAATCAACAAGAATTAACTCCAGAACAAAAAGCACAATTAAATGCTTCAATTGAATTAAATGCTAGATTAGAAAATGTATTAAAAAATTTAGAAAGTCAATCTTCTCCTTTAATTAATATATCATTAGGAACCCCTTCTCCTCCTCCTCCAGCTCCTGTTGTTGCTGCTCCTGTTGTTGTTGCTGCTCCTGTTGTTGTTGCTGCTCCTGCTCCTACTTCTACTCCTGCTCCTGCTTCTCCTTCTGCATCTCCATTACACACATCTATTAATATAGTTGCTGCTAATTCTAAACCTAATATTAGTAATAAAATAATATATATTATTGTAGGTGTTATTGCATTTATATTATTAATAGGTGGAGTTTTTATATACTTTAAATTTAGAAAATAATATATTTTCGTTTAAAACATAAAGAAATATATTATTTTCTAATAATGAGTGAAAATATAGCAATGAATGAATTTTTATCCAAAGAAAATACATCAAATATATATAAATCATTAATAGTTTCAAATGAATTAAGTAATTTAACAAAACAACAAAAAGATAATATAATTAATCAATTAATTAGTGTTATGAAAAAAGTTTTTAAAACATTAGATATAAATAAAATAAATAAAACTAATTTATTATTAGTAAAAAAACAATTTAATGATATAGTATCAAAAGAAACAAATGAATTAATTAAAAAACCAGATGTTCGTGCAAATGAATTAAATAATAGACAAAATGAAAGAAATTTTAATTCAGTAAAAAGACCATTACCTGTTCCAGGTGTAGATAGACCATCTAATTCATTTATAGGTAATCCACATGGTCCAGCACCACCAACTGTATCTGCTGATTTTATGAATAGAGCAACACAAGATATAGGAACTAGATTAGCAGAATTAGAAAGTTCACGTAGAACAATGAATGAACGTCAAGCACAGCCAGATATACCAGATTTTTTAAAACCTGTTAAAGTTGGTAAAACAAATGAAAGTAATATTCCAGGATTAGCATCATCATCATCAAATACTAAACCACTATTAGGTTTTAATAATGAAATGGATAATAATTTTTCATCAAATGTTCCTCGCACAGATAAATCGAAATATAATGAAGGCTTATCTACTCAAGATAGATTAAAACAGTTAGAAATGGAAAGAAATATGCCGGTATCTGGTAATAATCCTCCTCCGCCTTCTAATGTATCTAATGTATCTAGTATGTTTAATAATGAAACAAATAATAATTTTATGAATAATATGCCGAGTAGTATGCCTAATATGCCTAATATGCCAAGTAGTATGCCGAGTATGCAAAATAATATGCCAAGTAGTATACAAAATATTCCTAATAATATAGTATCACCTCCATTATATCAACAAGCTCCTCCTACACCAATAGTTTCTCCTCAACACCAACAAATGATACATGATTTAAATTATAAACTAAATGAAATGCAACAAATAATGAATAATTTAAAACAAGAAAATGAAATGTTAAAACAACAGATATCACATAAAAAACCAGCTTCTAAATTTTTTCAATTAGAAGTAAATAAAAAAGAGGCATCCTATAATTTTCAATTTAATCCAGTTAAAAATATTGCAAGTATAAAATTAGCTTCATATAATTTACCACAACCAATATATAATATTATAGAGGATACTGTATTTAAATATAAAATAAATGGTAATGATAAAATAATATATATACAAAAAGGTTCATATAATATAGATACTTTATTAAATGTATTAAATATGAATAATGATGAAATGATATTTTCTATAGATATTTCACAAAAAATAACTATAAAAACAAAAGAAAATACATATTTTCAATTAATAGAAAATAATTTTAGTAATAAATTAGGTTTTATAAAAATACCAGATAATCCAGTTAATATTTTAACAGCAGATAGAATATACGATTTAAGACCACCAAATAAATTATTATTATATTTAAAAAATATTTATCAAGAACAACCAATTGGTATTTTAAATTTTAATGGTTCAAGTGTATGTGATTTACAATTTAATCAATTAATATCATTAAATAATTTAATGATAGAATTTTATACAGAAAATAATATATTATATAATTTTAATGATATACCATATAATTTAAGTTTTATTATTGAAATTATATAATAATTTATTATAAATTGAAATTATTGAATAAAATATTTTAATGCAGTAACTGCATCTTTTGCATCAACAGGTTGTTTTTTAATTTTTTTTAATATATCATTAATAGGGTCTTTTAAGAATTTTAAACCTGGAAAAACAATAACAATAACTATAACAATTGCAATAATGCCAATAATTAGAGCTTGTAATAAAGCTGTAATTAATGAAGTAGTTTTTTCTATATTTTTAATAGTATTTTGTGTATCCATTTTAGCATCAACTGTATTACCAGTATCCACAGTTTGTTTAGATTGATTATATAAACTTTGTGATAATTCTTGATAAACACCTGTTTTAACAAGAGATGTAATATAACAACCATAAAAATTATTTAATAAACTTTCTTGTGTAATATGTAATGTTGAACCAGAACCTTCAACATTAATTGTTTTTAAATCTAAATTATTAAATGATGAACTATTTGATAAACAATTATTTATTAAATTACTACTAACTGTTGTGTTAAATACATTTTTTAATACATTATTTATATCAGTTTCAAAATAAGTAGAATTTCTTATTTCATTATTAATTTTATTATTAATAGTTGTACTATCAATTTTATCTCTACCTGTATCAATTAATCCTTTAACTGCGTCACCAACGGTGTTAATTAAATTATTTACTTCTCCATCAACTTCTTTTGATTTTTCAATAGCATTAACAGCTTTTAAATCATCACTTAATTGTGTATTTTGTTTAATATTACTAGCAACATCATTTATAATATCAGTAGTTATTTGATTTAATAATGTTGTATCTTGAGTTATATTTAAAATAGCATTTGCCATAGATATAAGTGATGCTTGTTGATTAATATCAACTGAACCACCATTTTTAATAATAATTGAATCAACTCTTGTATTTGAACCAGCTCCACTTCTAGTATCCATATTTGCTTTTTGATCATTAATTACATTTGTAGTAATACTTGTCATAGATGAATTAAGCATTCTAACAACTTGTTTATTAACATTTTCAACTGAATTATTAATTGCATTAGTTATATCTTGTTTTGTAACAGTTTTATCTTTACTACCTAACATTTTGCCAATTATAAAACCTCCTATTGCTTCCATATATATTAAAGTATAAAATAATTTAAATTATTTTATATTCTAAATATATTTATATGGGTAATGTTATTACAACAGACAGTGGAGATGGTTCTATAAAAAAATCACTCTTAGCTGATCATATAAATAATTGGGCAAAAACAGATTATCATGACGGAATAAATTATGATAATAGATTAACTTTTAAAAAAACAGGAAAAAATCCTATATATAATAATTTATTAAAGAAAAGAGCTTGTTGTACTGGTCAAAGTGATATGACTATATCATTACCAAATATGATATATGGTATAAAGGGTGAGATAATAGGTGTATCAACTGTTGATAAAAATAATCCAGCTATATTAACTAGAAAAGTAGGAGCTAGTATGATACTAATTGATGTACCATCTCCTGATAATAAATTAGATAATCCTTATATTCCAGTAAAGATAAATATATTTTCAAGTGCTCAAGATATGACAAGTCAATGTTATTTTGAAAATAGTAATAATTATGCACTTAAATTAGATCCATCTGGTGGATTTACTGTTTCTCCTGTATGTAAAACATTATATAGAGGACAAGCGTATGCAAAAGGTTTATGCCAACATGTAGAAGATGATAGAATGAAATTATATTCAACTGATACACAAATAGCATATGGTCCTTTTAATGATGATGATTTTAATGTATATGCTGATTGTAATTGTGAAAATTCATTATTAAGAGGAGAAAATAAAAATATATCAATTATAAATGAAAGAACTGGTAAACCTGTGTTTAATGCTGATGATGAAATGATTGCACAATTTTTTGATAATAGATGTTTTAATATAAATCCAAGAGGATTTAGACCTTTTAATGCAATTCCACAAAATTTATGTATTAATATAGATCAAACTAAAAATATTAGTGCAGAAAGTAAAAGCACTATTAATAAAAGTCAAACATGTAATTTATCTACAACTACTGGTGAAATGAATGATACAATATCAACTGCTCCAGCAAGAGAACCTCCTAATCCTGATTTTAAAAATTATAAATCAACATATACACCAATACCTACAACTAAAGCAGAAAACATAAAAACAGGTATAACAAAAACAACATTTATAGCTACAGTTAGTAGTATAAGTGCTATATTAATAATATTTTTAATTGTAATTATTGTTTTAGCTATTAAAAAAAAATAAATTAGAATTTATAATTAGAAAAATATTTTCCTCTGCATGCATTCATTGTATCATCATCTGTTATATTTTCAACTATATTATCAAATGTTTCACCTGCTAAAAGTCTAATAATAAAATTCATTGAATATACACCGCATTCACTATTTTTAAATTGATGTTGTATTTTATTATATCTAATATCATATTCATTAGATGATTGAAATCTATTTAAGAATGTATTAATATTTAATTGAGATTGATTTCTTTTATTATACATATGTGCTAATATACGTCTAATAAATTCATTTATTTTTTTTCCTGGTTTTTTACCAAAACTATCAAAAAAATAAATGCTATTATTTTGTAAATTTGTAAATAAAGCAACCCAGTGAGAACCAGATTGATTATGTTTATCTAAATTAATAACTGCTCCTATTTTATATTTGCCTTTTTCTAATTCATTAAAATTTAAATCCTGTGTATTATAATAAGGTAATTCATCAAAATCATATGGTAAAGCTCCTAAGAATAAAAAGTTTTTATGTTGCATTTCATATTGTTTCATAACTTTATTAATATCAGTAGTGCTTAACCATTCATGTTGTTTTTTAGGACCATTCGGTCTAAAAGTATAATGTTTAATCTCTTCTTTAATTTTATTATCTGTTATTTTTTGAACAGGTTCAGTTCTAGTCCAACATAATTGATCTTTACAATTATATTTAGACATTTTATTAGTTAAGTGTCTTAATAATGCTTTTTTATCTCTAATTAAAGGTATTTTATCAGTATTCATACTATTATAAGATTTAGCAATTGAAATTAAATTATCTATTGTAAAACATGAACCTTCTGTATATTTTTTACCAGGCGCACACTTATCCATGATTATATAATATTAATTATAAAATAATTTCACAATAAGAGATTGTTTGATTATATTTATTTGAAATAATTTTCCATAAATTATCATTAATTATATTTTTAAATTCATATATATTATTAATATTTCTAGCATTTAATATTTTAATAAAATAATAAGTGAATATACCTACAATTATTTTTTTATTAAACTTAATATTTTTAAATTTAAACATATTTATATCATAATCTGCTTCAATTTCTTTACTTAATTCTTTATTATTACAACTAACCATAAAATAAATATTATGAATAAGAGTATTAGTTAATGTAATATTTGAAATAAAATTTTGACTATAACAACTATCAATAATAAAATAAATATTTGATTTAAAAATAATATAATTATTTATATTTTCAACTAAAGTTTGTAAATTAATATATTCATTATAAAATTTTAAAAAACCTTTTGAATTTGAATGTCCAGAAAAATATATTATAATAATTATATTTATATCATTATTATTTATAGATTTAATATAATCAAAATATTTTATTAATTTTTTATTAATATTTATTAATTGTGTATTTTTATTAATTAAGATACATGGTTTAAACCAATTATTATTTAAATTATAATATTTATAAAATAAATTATAAATTAAAATAACATCATTTTCAACACCATATAACGTATCGTCTTTATTACCTAATAATATAGGTATAATAATATTTTTTTTTTCAATCATTTAATATTATATTTAAAAAAAAATTCTCTAATATTCTATATAATGTCTTACGAACAAAAGTATTTAAAATACAAACAAAAATATCAAGAACTTAAAAGACAACAAGGAGGTGGTGCTCATAAATTAGAAACTGATAATGAATTTGTCTTAACTGATACCCCTACTATAAATAATATTAATTTATTTACAACTAATCAAGAAGGAGGAGCAAATGATGATACTGAATTTAATTTAACAGATACACCTGCCTTACAATTAGGCGGCAGTGTATTAGCACCAGCTACAGTTGTTCCAAGTGTTCCAATGCCATGCACTGGCGTTGTTAATCCAGCACCAGTAGTTGATATGCCTGTTATACCAACTGTTGTAAGTTCAAAAAATTATTCACAAGCTGATGTTGAAGAATTAAATAGCACTACTGAATTATCTGATATTCAAAATACTGAAGATTTAGTTAATTTATTTAATAATAATCAACATGGTAATGGAAGAAAGCAAAGAAGATCATCAAGATCATCTAGATCATCTAAATCATCTAGATCACAAGAATCAGACTTACTACCATCAAAACATTTATATTCTAAAAAAAATAATTCATCCTCTTCATCATTATCATCATCCTCATTATCATCATCAGATTCTTTATCTGAATTAGATAGTGATAGTGATTAATAACCTATGGTTTATTTTATAAAAATTGATAGGGCGTAATGAAAATCTAAGATTTTCATGACTCTCCCTATTAACAGTTATTTATGTGAAGTTAAAAACTTCACATAAATAAAAATTGATATAATATTAAATTAATATTATATCAAATTAATAATAATGTCTAATCAACCAATTGAACAATCTTCATTAATTAAAATTAATAATATGAATATCATTTCATCATGGACTTTTATTATGAATACTAATACAGATTGCACTATCTGCAGACAGTCATTAAATAGCCCGGGTCTATATGCTTTAGAAAAAGGTAATCCTCCTACATTAAATCTAGGAATATGTGGACATATGTTTCATGTTGAATGTATTAAACCATGGTTAAGACAGAATAATAAATGTCCTATTTGTTCTAAACCTTATGGGATATCTAATTCTTTTTAATTCGTTATTATATTATTTGTTTTATTATATATTATAATGAATGAAATAATAATTAGCATATTAAAAATATATATTACTGCATCGATAGTTTATTTTATTTATTTAATTTATTTAAAAATTACGAAAAGTAAAACAGTAGATGATTTAATTAATGAATATAATGAACAAACAATGATTAATGAATATAAAAAAATGAAAAAAAAGAGAATAATAGTAATAATATTAGGTATATTATTAGGAATAGCTATATTAATTTTAACTGAAAATAATTCACTAGATAATATAAATAATATTAATAAAAAAATAAATTCTAAAATTGTATCTGATATAAGTGATATTAATGTTATATAATAAAAAGATAATAGTAATATATTTAATGCAAAAGTTTAAAAATAATATTAATGAAATTGGTTTAGATGAAGCAGGAAGAGGACCTCTTATTGGACGTGTATATGCAGGCGCTGTTATTTGGCCTCAAGATAAAGAATGTAGTTTAATTAATGATAGTAAAAAATTAACACCTAAAAAACGTGCATTAGCATTAGAATGGATTAATAATAATATTGAATATTGGGGAGTAGGGTGGGCTGATGAAAAAGAAATAGATAGTATTAATATTTTAAATGCAACTAAATTAGCTATGGATAGAGCAATTGAAGATTTAATATCTAAAGGTTATAATAATGATAAATCATTTTATTTATTAATTGATGGAACTGGATGGGAAAATAAATTTAAAACAAATAATTTTAAAGTAGAAAGTATCGTTAAAGGCGATAGTCTATATTATTCAATTGCAGCAGCTAGTATTATTGCAAAAGAACATCATGATAAACATATACATGATTTAATTAAATTAGATCCAACCTTGGATGATAAATATTCTTTATCATCTAATATGGGTTATCCAACTGCAAAACATTTCGATGGTATTAAAAAATATGGTATAAGCGAGTATCATAGAAAATCCTTTAAGATTAAGAATTAATATTAATCGTTTTTTTCTTTATTACTATATTTATATAAATCATTAATATTTTCAACAGTTGCTTTAATAATATCATTTTCCATAATTTCATTACAATATTTAATTGTTGTTTTATATATTTCTATATTATTAGAAATAGCTTTATCATTTAATAATGATTGAATCATAATAATAATATTATTTAATCTAAAATCGATAATAATATTATTTAATAATTTAATATAATTAAAACTAATAGGAATTTCCTCTCTTGTTATAGATTTATAAATACAACTAAATCTATCAATTACATCTTCACGAAATAATTTAAAGTGAAATGCCGACGAATTATATTCTTTTACTTCCATTAATTAAATAATATTAATTAATATCTACTTAAATCAATATTTTATATTATTTTAATGTATTTAATGTTAAAAATAAGTATGTTAAGTTTAATTAATAGTGTATATTCTAATAATATTAATTATAATGATAATGATAAAATAAGTTTATTTTATCCATGTAAAATATCCAATTATAATTATTTATATGAAAATTATTTTGACTATATACAATTATTATTTGTATTAAGTGGTGGATTTTTTATATTAGCATATATTATTGAAAATAATCAAACAATATCAAAAGAAGAATTTGATAATAATTTATCTTTAGTTATAAATAAAAATAAAAGATTATTTAATTATGGTAAACGTGAGGGATTTTATGATGGTTTTGAAATAGAAGCATTTTTAGAAGCCATTCCTACTTAATTAATGTTGTAAATACTGGACTTGTGATACCATATTTAGTCCAATATCTATAATGAATATGTTTCTCTAATTTACCTTTATTTGGAACTTCATAAGCTGATGGTTTATTTAATTTAAGAATAGCTTCTCCTTTATCATTAGCAATAGCTACACCTTGATTAGTATATGAACCATATGCTGTTATAGGATTATCAACTACTTTATCTGGATTAGTTGTTTCAGATGCCCAATAAATTACTTTTGCGCCAACTGGTAAATTTTTAATTGTTTTAGATATCATTTCACCATTAGCTACAGGTATATATTCTTTTAATGGTTCTGGAAAAGCAGCATCTCCTAAAAATGGTAAATAAGTATCTCTATTAAATAATAATAATAAACCACATATACCTACAACAATATATACCATTCTTTCTAAAATAATATTACAACTGCCAAAAATGTAATTTACTAAATTAAAATTTACTATACCAATTAACCCCCAATTTAATGCACCGGCTAGGGCAATAACAGATATTAAAATATTTAAATATACTTTTGAACAATAATTCATTATATATAATATATTATATTAATATTTATATTAATATTAATATTATTAATCATCAATAAAATCAACATCTTCATTTTTAATTTTCATTTTCTTTAATTCATTTATATCAACTGTATTATTTAAATCTATTTTTGCAACCACTTTACTATCTTCAACTTCATATACTTCTATATTAAATTGAAGTTTTTTATAAAATTTTCTACGATGAATTCCTTGATTTACAAAGCATGGGAGCATGTCAACAATATCAATAATTAATGGTTGGACAGGATGGTCTGCTTTTCTTGTAATACGACCAACTGCTTGTTCTACTTCCCGTCTAGGAGTAGCTAAAATTAAAGTATTTAATGTTGGAATATCTAAACCTTCTGCAGCCATTCCATAACTTCCAAGAATGATATCTGCTTCAGCTGATTCATCTAATTTTGTTTGTTTCATACCTCCAATATAATATTCACATGTCCACATATCAATACTATCAATCATTTGTTTTAATACTTCTAAATGTTCAATACGATCACTTAAAATTAAAATTTTTCTCTGAGGTTCTTCCATAACCTCTTTAATAATATCAACAATGAATTCATTTCTTTTATCAATACTAACAATACGATTAATAGTTTTAGGTCTATTAATATCACCGCCAAATTTAACACGTGCTTCTTTAAAATCTTTATGTTTTACATCATAATTATATGCTTTAACATTTACATTATTATTTACATTTGGGGGTGCTTGGTAAGCAATATCTCCTAAATACCAAAATAATACTTTTTCCATTTTATCTGCTCTTTTAGGTGTAGCACTTAGTCCTAAAGTTAAATGACAGTTAATAATTGGTAAAGCTCTGGAAAAATATTCAGAAGGTGCATGATGTGCTTCATCAAAAATAATTAATCCAAAATCCATAAAAATATCTGAATCATATTTATCTTTAGCAATACTTTGCAACATACCAACTACAATATCTTTATCTTCAATTTCAACTTTATTTTGTTGAATAATACCGATACGTGCATTTGTAAATTGCTGAATTCTTTCAACCCATTGATTTAATAAAAAAGTTTTATGAACAATAATTAATGTTTTCTTTTTATAATGACAAGCAATATTTAAACCCATAACGGTTTTACCCCAACCACATCCAACACAAATTAAACCACCAAAATGTTTATCCATATGTTCAATAGTAGTTTTAACTATACCTTTTTGAATTTCTCTCATATCACCTAAAAATTTTAAATTAACATCCAAACCTTTCTCCATTTTATCAGTTTTAGGTAATCCAAATTTTTTAATACCATAAAATTTAGGAACAGAAATATGATTTTCACCTTCAGTAAATACTTTAAATGGTGACGGTTTAAGATTTTTATGTTTAAATGCTAAATGAGGTGTAACTGTTAATTCTTTTTTAATATCATTTATTAAGTCTTTATTATTAATAGATTTTTTTATAATATAACCTTCCTTTGTAATATAATTATTCATTATATTATAAAGTAAATATTTGTTTATAAATTATTAATCAATTTTTATTATTATATTTCAATTTGAACATTTTCTTTAATATCCATACTAGTAGTAAAATCTTCTAATAAAAATAAAAAACAATTGTTATTAATTGCTCTAATTATATTAGTTGACTTTGGTTGATTATTATAAAAATCTTTTAATTTATTATTATGTTCCATTATTTTCATTTTTATAAATTTTATTGATTTATTTTCTAAATTATTCTCTTCAATAAAATCATATAATATATAATATAACTTATTTACATTATAATATCCTTTCATAGGTCTATTTGATAATGATTGTGCTCTAGGAAATTTATTAATAATAAATTCTATTAATTCTTTAACAATTTCTATTCTTTTTAATTTTAGTGGTTCATAAGATGTTAAATCGGGTAAAGGAGAAGGAGATACCATATTATGATTTATAAATTTATCTAAAGCACCCTCATCAGTATCATTTTTATATATAATACAATAAAACATATGAGATATATCAATAGGATGACCTTCTTTATAATATTTTCTAATTGCATGCCATCTATGTTGTCCATCCCAACATCTTAATATATATTTTTTCTCATTAGCATCATAAATTTCTGATATATGAATAAAATTAATAGCTAATTTATTTTCTAATATGGATTTCAAAATTTCATTTACTTTAGCTTCATTTTTTTCTCTATTATAAATAGAAAATTTTCCATTTAATGTTGATGGACCTTTCCAAATTTTAACATTATGAAGAAAATTAAAAATATTTGTAATGTTATATATAATATAATTATTTTGTTTGTTTTCAGTAATTTTATTACCAAAAGATATTTCCATTTATATTATAAATAAATAAAAATTAATATTTAATTATCAATTTTTCCCATACTAAAATACCCATATGTTTATTTAGTTTATAATTAATCAAAAATATTATAATATGAAAGTTAAATTTTGTGATTTACAAAAAAATTATTTAAATGTAAAAGAAGAAATAGATAAAAATATATCACTTGTATTAAATAAATGTAATTATATACAAGGAGAAGAAGTTGGATTATTTGAAAAAAATTTTGCTAATTATATTGGAATGAAACACTGTATAGGTGTTGCTAATGGAACAGATGCATTAGAAATAGCAATTAATTCTTTAAATTTACCTGAAAATGCGGAAATAATTGTTCAAGGTAATACTTATATAGCTACTACTTTTGCAGTATTAAACAATAAATATAAATTAGTATTATGTGATGTAAATAATGATTATATGATTAATTTAGAAGATTTAAAAAATAAAATAACAATTAATACAAAAGCAATAATTGTTGTTCATTTATATGGATTTATGCCAAATATGGATAAATTAATGGATATTATAAATAAATATAATTTATATTTAATAGAAGATTGTGCACAAGCACATGGAGCAATGTATAATAATAAAAAAGCAGGTTCTTTTGGTATAATTTCTTGTTTTAGTTTTTATCCTAGTAAAAATTTAGGTGCATATGGAGACGGTGGAGCTATTTTAACAAATAATGATAATATAAATAATAAAATTAGATTAATTAATAATATGGGAAGTAAAATAAAATATAATCATCAAATAGTAGGAAGAAATAGTCGATTAGATACAATACAAGCAACTATACTTAATACTAAATTAAAATATTTAGATGATAATAATAAAAAAAGAAATTATATTGCTTCCTTATATAATAATTTATTAAAAGATATAAAATATATGGAACTACCAAATAATAATAATAATTATAATAATAATTATTCTGTTTATCATTTATATGTAATAAAATGCACTTTTAGAAATGAATTACAAAAATATTTAACAGAAAATAATATAGAAACATTAATTCATTATCCTATACCTATTTCATTAACAGAAGCAATGAATAATTATTATTTTGATACACCTAATTGTATAAAATTATCAAATAATATATTATCTCTTCCAATGTATCCCGAGTTAACAATGGATGAAGTAGAATATACATGTGCTAAAATAAAAGATTTTTATAATAAAAAGAATAATTTAAAGACTTTTAATGTTCCAGATAAATATGGTTCATTACATTCTATTAATAAATTTGTATTTGAACCAGTTAAAAGACTTTTTTATATTGATGGGTTTAATATTGATAATTTACCAATAGAAAGAGGTTTTCATAGTAATGTAAATTTTAATGAATTTATAATAATTATAGAAGGACAAATAGAATTAATATTATGTGATAAACATAATAATAAAACTACAATAATATTAAATAAAAATGATACATATTTAATTCCTATTAATACTTGGATTATTTATAGAGTATTATTAAAAAATACTATTATTTTAGTTTTAGCTGATAAATCATTTGATGAATCTATAAGTGAGAGAGACTTTAATAAATTTATAAATTAAACAATTTTCTTAATTCAAGACATGTATATGGTTCCTTTTCATACATTTTAGCAATTGTTAGTATTCTTTCAACTAATGATTGATTAGAGGCAAGTATATTTCTATTTTCATCATAATATAAATTATCTTCTAGTCCAACTCTAATACCATCCGCATATAATAGACCTGCTATATTTGAACCTAATTGAGAATTACCAATTCCGCCAAATGAATAATAAGAATTAGGTGGTAAAGCAGCTATTAAACTATTAATATCGGCTACATTTGGTTGAGCTGAAAATAAATTACCTAATATAATATTAAAATAATATGGTCCTTTTAATAATCCTTTTTTAATTAAATATTTAGCATAATTAATCATTCCTACATCAAATACTTCTAATTCTGGCTTTATATTATTTTCATTCATTTTTTTTAATAATTGTATAATCATATCTGGAGTATTAACACTTGCACCAGTATTAAAATTTAAACTAGATAATGTTAAACTACCCATATCAGGTTTGCTACTACCTGTTAAATTTAATACAGATGATCTAGCTTCAAATGTATTTAAAAATCTTCCTGTAAGAGATACACATATTATAATATCAGGACATCTTTCTCTAATTTTATCAATAATACTTTTATATGTATTAATATCCATTGTATTTTCACCTAGTTCGTCTCGAGCATGTATATGAGCAATTTGAACACCTAATTTATAAGTATTATAAACATCTTCTGCAATTTCATCAGGAGATATAGGAGTATTTTTATTTAAATCTTTTGTTGGTATAACACCGGTTGGACACAGGTTTACTATTATTTTTTTCATATTATAATATTATATGAAAATAATAATTCTTGGACACAGTAATTCAGTTTTAGCAATGTTATTAGATATAATTAATAGAATAAATATTGATATTGTATCTAATATTAATAATGATAATAATGATAATTATGATACTACACCATATTTAACAGATAATATGAATATAAATGAATTTATACATAATAATTATAATTATAGTAATTTACCTGAATATATACTTGGTGTAAATAGCCCTGAAAGCAAAAATAAAGTTTTTAATTTTTTTAAATTAAACTATAATATTAATTTAGATAATTATACTAATATTTATGCAGAAGACTGTTATTTACCTAAAATGATTACATTAGGAAAAGGAATAGTCATTTATAATAAAACAACTATTGCACCATTTACTCAATTAAATAATTTTGTAACAATAAATAGAAATTGCAGTATTGGACATCATAATATAATTGGCGAATTTACCACTATAGGACCTGGTGTAAATATAGCAGGTCATTGTATAATTGGTAATAATACAACTATTGGACCTGGAGTAACTATAGTTAATAAAATAAAAATTGGAAATAATGTAATAATAGGTGCAGGTTCTGTTGTAACTAAAGATATACCAGATAACCAATTATGGTATGGAGTTCCTGCTAAATTTATAAAAAATATTATTTAATATAATTAAATAATGATTTTTCAGTGCTATGATTTATCATAACAATAGGTATTAATACTGATTTAAATCTATTTATTTTAAAATAATTCATTAAAAATTTCCATAATTCAGCATCTTCTGGTTTAATATTATTTTTAAAAATATGATTATTAATAACATAATCCCATCTATTTTTTCTAAATATAATTATTTTATTAATAAATTTCTTATTTGATAATTTATATAAACATCCAGATGAAATACATTTATAAGCTATCGGATATTGAATATTATTATTAGGTATAATTACATTTTTATAATTAATTCCTAAAGAAAATATAAAATCTGGATAATTATATTTTTTAATATATTCAATACTTGTATTTAATTTATCATTTATATAAATATCATCATCAGATGACATTAATATATAATCAAATTTATAAGTTAATGCTTTTTCTAAAATAAATATTTTTGACCTTTGAACTGCATGCATCCATCTAATTTCTTTATCTATATGTTTTTTATTTCTTAAAGCATCATTTATATTTATATTATAAAATTCAACATCATAATCATTAAAGATGGGTTTTAATTCATCTAAATTATTATAATCATCTCCTACTACTATTATTTTTATAATAATATTTTTATTATAATTTTCAATTAATGATTTAAATGTATTTTCCAATAATCCATATGTAGTTTTTCCATCTCTAGGATAGGTTGTAAATGAAATCAATAATTTCATTAATATAAATATAAATATTAAATAAATTTTTTAATCTATATCGCTTGATGTAAAATCACTATTAATATCTTCATTTGTTTCTATTTCCGTTTCTGTTTTATTCTCCTTATAATCATTTTGTTTTTTAAATGTTGGATAATAAACATCACTCATATTATATTGGTCAGTATTTAATTGACCATGAAGAATTAAAGACATTTTTGCTGCTTTTTGTTCACCTTCTTTTTTAGATAATCCAATTCCAAAACTAATACATAATTCTTTCCAATCTTTATTTTCAATAAATTTCTTTTTATTAGTAATACTAATATTTGGATTTTCAACTCCCATAATATAATTACGCTTATGAGGAGGACCTTCATAACCAATCATATGATATTCTGGAAATCGCCATTTCATTTTATGGTGATATCTTAATAAATTATCTTTGTAATTATTATCACAATATAATTTATCTGAATAATCAATTAGTGTTTCTAATAAATTTAATAATAATAAACAACATGGTTCAAATCCATTACTAAGAAATAATGCACCTAAAAATGCTTCAAATACATCTTCATGAATTTTTTCCATATTACGACCATTTTGTTGTTCAATTTGTTTTGAAATAATAAAATATTTTCCTAAACCTAATTCTTTAGATAAAATAGATAAATTCTTTTTATCTTCAATCTTTGTTTGTAATCTAGTCATAAAACCCTCGTCCTCATGAGGATAACGATTAAATAGATAAAATGATACAATTAATTTAATCACACGATCCCCTAAATATTCTAATCTTTCATAACTTTCTGATTGTAAGTCCATTAAATTTGAAGGATTTCCCATTTCCTTTTTAGATGCTTCTAAAATATCATCTGTAAATACTTCTTTTTTTACATATGATTTATGTGTAAAAGATTTATGAAAATATTCGATATGATTAACATCTCCAATATTTACATTATAATGATTTAATATATGTTTAATATCCATATCAGTTATAAATATATTATTTAAATTATATGGAATTTGATAAACTTCTTCCGTCCCATCATCTTTATTTATTACAATACCTGTTTCTAAATAGTTAGTCATTTAATTATATTATATTTTTATGTTTAAATTTAAATATTATCAATTTTTTAAATATAATATATATTATATAAATAATATGGTAATATTAACTAAAAAAAATTTAAATATAATAAGAATGACTATAATAAAACAAATATTTATAGATAAAATAAAACCACAACTAGAAAGTGTATATAATGCTGAGATTTATATTAAATATAATGCTGAACTAGAACAAATTGAATTAATAATAAAACCAAAGGATACTAACTATAATATATCTTCAATATATAAATATGATAATAATGATATAGAAAAATTGTTATTTAATTTACAATTAAATTCACCAGAACAAAAATACGAGTTTTCTTCATATTATAAATATAATAAAGAAAAAGGAACAATGGAACATATATATAAACAGAATGATTTAAAACAATTATTTCCTACATTAGAAGAAACTGATAATAAACCAAGTGTTAGTACTAAAGATAGAATAAATATATATAATCCAATACAAATAGAAAATCCTTATTTAATATTAAATGCATTAATAAAAGAAAGTAAACAATTAAAGAAAGGTGTAGAGGAAATAAACTCAAGAACTAAATTATCTAAAATTCATAGTATACTTGAAAAATTAAAAACTGAAGAAATTAGTATACCTGAAATAGTAAGTAAAACTTTTTTAACTGGACAAAATAAAAATAAAAAAGATGATGAACTTGATGAATATTCTAAAACTTATAATAAATTTAAAAGAGCCATTAATCAATATAGAGAAGCTTCTTTAGAAACAATAAGTGTTAAAATTAGCACAAATATATATACTACTAATAATTGGTTTACTAATATTAATGCAATTAGATATGCACAATTTTATGAAGATTTTAATTTGGCAAAATCTGAAACAGTCTTATCCAAAAAAGCAGTTCCTAAAATAGAAAATGGCACTCCAGTTAGAACAAAAGATGGACAAATTATTATGACAAATGAATATATTATAACTGAATATATTCATAATATTAAAAATAAATTATTATATCCATTTTGTATAACTGATTTATTTTTTTATAAAGATGGTAGAGACAATACTAATGGTAATACAAAATATAGAATTACTACATATGAAAATGTAATAAAAGCATTTTATTTATTAGAACTTTCAAAAGAATTAATTATGAAAATAATTAGTCTAATTAAAGAAATTGAAGAAATATTTATAAATATTGAAAAACTATTTAAAACAGGCATACATCAAATAAACAAAACAGAACCAGCAGATCGTGGGGAAATAGAATATGATATTACTAAAAAAATTAAAATAAATAAAATATATTCTAATTTATCATGGCATAAAAAAAGTGCTATAGATAAAATATTATTTGATAAAAATTTTAAATTTCACTTAGTAACTAAAAAAATCGCTGGTGGAAAAAGTGGTGATTTTATACGTATTAATATAGCTGAAAATAAAGATAGTAGTGAATTAGCAAGGATGAGAGCAGTTATAAAATTAATTCCTTTAATAGAAGTTCCATTTATGAATATAGTATTACCAATTAGAAATGAATATATTATACGTGCTAATAATACAACCGAATTACGCTTATTAAAAAATGTCTCAATATATCCTACAAAATATGATATTTATAATATAGAACAACATTTATTATTTGGATTTGAAAAATACATTTTAGAAGAAAATTTTGATAATAATCGTATAGATAATATATATCGTGCATATTATGATGATGGTCAATTAAATATATCAAAAGAAGAACTAACTAAAGTAATATTAGAAGAACCAGAACCAGCACAAGTACCAAATATGGAATCACCAGAAGAATTTCCTACATTACCTAATAAACCAGATAAACCAGCTGCAGGTGCAGCTGAATCACAAAATCCTGCGAATTTAATAGAACCAACATCAAAAGATAAAATTGCAGAAATGAAGGCACAATTAAATAAATTATTTGAAGAATTTAACACAAAATATGAATCAACTGAAAAATTTTTTATGGGTAACTATATTTTAAATGTACAAATTAATCCAAATATTAGTGGAATAAACGCAGAAATACAAGAGATAAATAAACAAATAACTAATATTCAACGAAATTTTACATCTTTAGATGTATTTAAAACATCAATATTAAAAATTATTATACATTTGGCAAATATTTCATTAATATCAACACAATCTCCTATTAAACCAATGCCTATTACAGAAATAAAAGCCCAGAGTCTCGAAAATAATGAAAGTATACACAAAATATTTAGTAATATTAATGATATTGCACGTAGGATAAATGATATGACAATTAAAAGCGAAGTATCATATTCAGGTTTAGCAAAAAAAGATTCTATTGGTGAAATGTATTATGATGAATATATATTATATTTAACATTAATTAATAATCTAATGGATTTTATGAAAGATAAAGAAACACATAAAAATAAATTAGTTGAAAATTTAAGAACATTTAATATTCATAAATTATTAGACGATGATGATATAAAAATTATTGAAAATATAGAAAGCATTAAAGATAGATTTCTTAAATTAGATTTAGGTTTTAGTCAACATTCTATTAAACTACAAGAACCAGAAGAACCAGATGAACCAGATGAACCAAAACAAACTTTATTTAAAAAACCTAAAATTAAATCTTTTAAAGCATTTAAAAAGCTACTTGAGAAGGAATATAAGAAATTGGATGAAGAAAGAGAAAAGGAGGAAGCTGCACTACAAGCACAAATAAATGGTAGAACATCAGCTATTGCGGTGCTTGCACAAATATCAACTGATAGTCAAATAATTACAGCTAACACAACTGCTGAACAAAAAAAAGAAGAAGAATTAGCAGAAAAAAAGAGAAAATTAGAAGAAGAAGAGAGACAGAAAAAAGAAACATTAGAACGTATAAGTGCTGAAGCAGAAGAAAATAGAAAAAGAATATTAGCTGAGAGAGAAAAAGCATATAGAGATGCAGAAAAACAAGACAGAGAAGAACAGCTAGAATTAGAAAAACATAGAACTATATTTCAACTATCTAAAGAAAAAATAGATTATTATACTATAAATAAAGACGATATAGTAAGTAAAATCGGAGAAATAGAATATGAAAAAGTTGTAAAAATTGCAAAAAAAGAACAAAAACATATTCAACAAATAATAGATGAATTAAATGCAAATATAGAAGCAAATAAATTAATTTTATATAAATTATCTGTTGAAGAAAAAAGTAAAAAAAGTAAATTTTTAACTGAAAAATTATCATGGAGTGCTCGTAGAGCATTTAAAGCACGTATGTTTTCTATATTTCGTAAAAATAAAAGTTTACAAGAGTATAATGCACTATTAAATAAAATACAAATTGAATTTCTTGATTTAATTACTATTCAAAGAGACTTAAGTGAAAACGAAGAAAAATTAAAAGTATTAAAAAAACTTAAAAAAATGACTCAAAAAGAATTTTATGAAAGACAACGTTTATCATCACTAATAGAACCAATGAAGGCAAAGATTGAGGGAATTAAAACGAAACTCATTAAAAATAATTCAACTGCTACTATTGAATCATTATCTAGAGAACATAAAATACAATTAAAAGAATTTTGTGCATTATGGGAACAATATAACCAAATTGATATTCAAATTAAAATAAAAGAAGATGATGTAATAAAAAAACATCTGGAAACAAAATTTGCAGCTGTTGAACAAGGACTGACACGTATGACACTTCCCGTATTAGATTTATCTAGTTTAAATTTATTAAATGAAAATTTTGAAAATATATTAGAAGATGATGAAGAGAATGAACCATCACAATTAGCCGAATCTGGTGCATCTGCATCTGGAGCATCTGGAGCATCAGGAGCATCTGGAGCATCTGCATCAGGAGCATCTGGAGTAGGTAATTATTCTGTATCAAATGATACACGTAATAGGATAAGAGCACTAGAATTATTTAATGAGAATGAAAAAACTATATATAATAAACAATTATTTGGAAAACCATTAGAACAAACACATAAAGACATATTAAAAACTGTATTTTTAAATAAAATATTAGATGCATTAAATGATAATATGGAACAATCTACTGCTATATCACTTGCGTATCAAGCTGTCCAAGAAGAATTGGGTAAAATTGCAGAAAAACCACAAAAACCACAATCAACTAAACCTAAACCTAGTGATAGTGTACCTTCTCAAACTCCTATAAATTATGAAAAATATAGATATAGTAAAAATCCAGAAATGAGAGAATTATATTATGTTTTTAATGTTAAAAAAGCAGAAATTGAAGAATATAAAATTAAAGGTGCTCCTATAAATGAAGAACAAAAAAAAAAATTACTACGTATTTATAGACGCATTTTAGGATTTGAATTAACAGATGATATAACAAAAGATGAAAGTGTATTAAAACAAGCAGATGCTGCTGTTAAAGCAGAATTTGATAAATTAAATAATGAATAATAAAACTTTTTATCATATATTATTAACTTGTTTAGTAAAATTACATCTATAATTATAACATAAAGTATATATAATTTGTTGTAAATATTCAACTTCTGTATCTAATTTATAAATATCTGGATCCTTCTGTAAAGTTTTTTTTTCTAATATAATTTTATTTCTTTGAAATAAAATACCCCATTTTTTAATTTCAGGATTTTTTTCTAAGAATGTATCTAAATAAGAAGTAATAAACCATTCTTTATTATTTTGAATATATTTTAATAATTTATTCAAAAATATATTTATATTATCTATACCAAATTTATCAATTAAATAAGTGCTCCATGGTAAAGTAGCATATTTATAAAATAATTCTTTATTATAATAACCTAATAATTCATTATATTTAGTATCATAATTAATATTTAATAATACATCAATATTAGCAAATTTAGCTAAATTATTTAAATTTATATGATCATTATATGAAATATTTTTAGGATTATTTATAAAATCTAATAATTTATCATGATAATTATAACAAATATCAAATTTTACATATACTGAATGATACCAATGAATTAATCCATAAATTGCAATTAATTCTAATTTATCATCTTCCATTATATCTCCATATTCATGTAACTCAAAACTCCATGAAGGATACATATTATTTAATAAATTATAATCTTTTCCTAATGATGCCATTCTATCATATATAGATAATTTTAATAATTCCATTATAATATAATGCGTGTAGTTTTTATATAAATCTCAAATTATCATAATGACAACCTTTAATAAATATAAAATATCTAATGATATTGAAAAAATATTAGAATATAAAAAAATACAATTAAGTTCAAAAATAAAAAATAATAAAAATTCATTAGATTGTGATTTAGAATTTATAAAACAGGCTTATAAAATAAAATGTCCGTTATTATTTGTTTATAAAAATAATTTTTCAGGAATATTCATGCATCCAAAACAATTATATAATTTATTTGATAATATTTCATTATATTCATTAAATAATATAATAAATGTTAATTATGAAAATACTAATTATTTATTAAATAATTTTATTAAAAAAATAAATAATTTTACATTAGAAGAAATAACTAATATTACAATTAAAGAAATATATAATAATTTAGAACCATCTAAATTATTATTATTAGTATTTATTGGAAATAATAATATTGGAAAATTATTAATAGAACAAATTAAAAAATATAAAGAATTACAAGATTTTGGAATTGTTTTTTGTATAAAAAAAACAGAATATAATATTGATAATATAAAAGATACAAAGGATAGCTTTATAAATAGTGCATTGTATTTATGTAATGAATTTGGGAATGATATTGTTCCATCGTTATTAGTTTATAATAAAATAAAAGATATTAATTATGAATATGAATATATAATAAAATTACATACAAAAAGTAATACAGCTTATAATAAATTAACAAATTTTTTATTAACAAAACAATTAACAGAATTATTAACAGTTTCATTTAATAATAATTTTGTTAAATCTTCTACAATAAGTTTATTATATAAAAAATATAAAGATGATAAATATAATTTAAATTTATATAAAAAATATAATAATTTAATAAAAAAAGAATATTTTTCAGTTGGAACAATATTTTTAACACAAAAAAATACATTTGATAAAGTATTATTATTTTTTATTGAAAATTATAAACAAATAGTATTTAATAATATGTATGATGATAATAGTATTAATAGAAATTCATCCTATATTCATTTTATTGAAAGATTATTTGGATTAATCTAAATATATATTATAATAATTTTTTTCTTTTTTAAATTTACCCATATTATTAAATAATTTTTCTAATTCTTTACTATTTTCTTCAATATATTTATTTATTTTAATTTCAATAATATAATTAGGTAAATTTTTAATAGTTTCATATTCTCCATTTTTTTCTTTAATAACTTTATAATCAAATTCTCTTTTAATAATAGTTGTAATATTTTTAATAATATGTTTTATTCTATCCTCCAAATTATATGGAAATGGATATTTTTTATGATCTGATGGTAATATAACATAGGTTATTTTATTATCATCCTTAGATGTTGAATATTTTTCTAAATATAATAATAATTTCATAATATATTCACACATATTTTCTCTAGTAATTAATGTATTTTTTATTTTATCACTATCATTTATTAAATTAGTTAATTTTTTAATATATTTTAATAAAGTATCTTTGTCTTTTGATGTTGCACAAACTGCGCCTGTTAATGAATAAATACCCTTACCTCTTTTTTTATCAGCTGATTTACTAAGAGGAGGACGTATTTTAAATATATCAGGATTATCAGATATAAAATCATTTGTATTCATACTAATAATACCAACTATAAAATTTTCATCTCTCTTATCATAATAATCCATTGTTGCACTAAAATCATAATCTTTCTTTTTAACAACATCTTTCTTTTTTACTTCTTTTTCTTCTTTAATATCACCATATTTATTTTCAACATAATTTTTAACAGATGTTAAATTATCAGTTTCTAATTCATAATTAACACGATAATACATTGGTATATTTTCATTATCATCAAAAGGTTGATATATATAATATTTACCACGTTGAATTAAATAGCCAGGTCTATTATATTTATCATATATAGTATCTTTAAAATTATTAAAATCATTTTCACTTTTTGGCATCATATCTTCTAATGCTTTATCCATAAAATAATTATCAAATAATTCTTCTTGTTCTTTTTTATATGAATTTCTAACAATTTCATTCAATTCTTTGTATAAATAAACATGTTTAAATCTATATAAATCTTTAATCATTTGTTTAACATTATCAATTTCAGTTTTAGCTAAATTATCATTAAAAGTTCCTGTATCAATTTCTTTCTTATCAACATTTTTATAGGAACCAGTTTTTTTATCATAATAAGTTTCATTTAATTTATGATTATCACATTTAAAATCACATTCTTGAAAATCACATATAGCAGGACATATTTTTCGTCCTTTTTTAACATTTTCTAAAGTTGGTTCATAACAATCTTTATATTTTTCTATTTCTTCTGGAAATTTATTACCATTTAATAATAAAGGACAGTCAAATGCAACTTCTTTTAATATTCTTTCTACCTTTTTAACTAATATATATTTTAATTCTGCTTTTTGATATAAAATTTCATCAGTAGATAATTTATCATCACTTATACCAACTACATATCTATATATTCTTACTTTTGGAAATCTATATTTATCATTAATTAAATTCATATGTTTACAATTACGAATAGCTCTACCTATTACTTGGTCTACTTTTCCTAAATTATAATGAACATCTAATATATGAACTTCTCTTGTATTTTCTAATGTAACACCTTCATTCATAACCTTACTACCTAAAACAAATTTTAATAAAGTTCCTTCTTTATTTTCAATATTATTAAATACTTGTCTTATTATTTTTTGTTTAATTTCTGGTATATCTTCTCCTGTTTCATCTACACCACCTGTAATCATAATAAATGTAGCAGGATGAAAATCATTTAAATTTAGTTTTTTATTTTTAAATTCATTATATGTTAATCCAGTGCGTGCATCTAATGTATTATCAGATATATTATATTGATTACTATCTTCATTATATTCTAAATAACCATTAATTCTCAATGCTTCAGCGAACAATTCAATACCACCTGCCTTTACTAAATTACTATAAACAAAAGCAGTCCCAGCTCCTTTTTCTCCATCAACTAATTTACCTAATTTTTTTATACAAGTATAGAACTTTGATGAAAAATATTTTAAATATTTTAATTTTAATATATTACCTGTTATATTTTTATTCTCTGCTTCAGTTATAAAATTATTTAAATCTTCTTTATCAATTTTATTATTAAATAATTGTTTATTAATAACTTTAATTAATTCTTCTTTATTTTTTAATTGACCTAATACTTTAATTAAACCTTCATTACTATGATATCCTTTCAAATTATAATCTTTAGAATTACTATCTAAACCAGGATAAACAAAATTAGCAGCAGATGAAGATGCTCTATCTAAAGTATCATCAAATCTTTTAGTTGCTTCATTATATGCTTCTAATTGAAAATCTTTCATCATACATTTAACAACTGGAGTAAATATAAGACCATCTGATAAAGAACCTTTATCAACTCTATCTGCGAAAATATATGGAATATTACCTCTAAAAAAAGAAATATAACCATTTGCCATTTTTTTTAAATATTCAATACCTCCAGATTTAAATGCCATATTATAATTTTTATCACTAGTAAAAACCATATCTCTCTTAATTTGATCATTAAGAGGTCTTAAAAAATTTAACATATCAATAATTTCATCAGCTAAATTAGACATAGGTGTGGCTGATAATAAAACAACTCTTAAGTTTTTAGAATTTTTTATAATTTTTTTTAAGGCTTCGCCATATTCATTACCTGTAATATTATGAGCTTCATCAACTATTATTATTGTATTGTCCATATTTGTTATTCTATCAACTACTAATTCTCTTTCATAATCACCTTCTTCTGTTTTTTTATAAGATACTTTTAATTTACCTCCTTGATTTTCATCTATTATTTTTTTTTCTGCAACTTTTTCACCTAAAACTTTTTTATGAAAAGTTTTATATGATAATATTTTATAATATTGTAATGCATTATATACAGATAATTTAATTTCTTTATCTTTTTCATCTGCTGTCATTTGTTCTAACAATTGTTTATTTTTAAGATATGTTTCACCAGTGCAAGTTAATAATTCAGATTTAAAATTTTCTTTAATATTTGTTCCTGATGTAAGAACATAAATTTTAGTATTATATTTTATAACTTGTTCTTTAAATTGTTCAGCAATAGAGATAGCAGCACATGTTTTACCAGTACCTGTTCCATGCATTAATAATATACCTTTATAAGGTGTATCTGGTGATAAAAAATTAGTAGGTATAATCTGTTGTTGTCTTAATTTAACTTCACCTCTACATACATCATTTCTATATTTATCAATTTCTTCATATGTTTTAAATTTTTCTCTTTTAGGAATTGTATGATAATAAAATTCTCTTTTCTTATATATTTTAAGTTGAAAATCTTCATCATTAGGTTCTGGATAATTACTCATTATAATATATTATATTATATTCGACTAGACTTTTATTTATTCTATATAAAAACAATGGAAAGAGATAGGATTTTAAAAATAAATGAAATGATAGGAAAAATAAAAGATAAACAAATTTTTAAAGAGATTTTTTATTTAGCTCAAACTGAATTACAATCATCTGGCGAATGTAAATATTCTCATAATAATAATGGAATATTTTTTGACTTAAAAAATTTATCATTTAATACATTAGAAAAAATAGAAGAAATGGTAAAACAATCAATATCTACTAATGTTGATAGTGAAAGTTTAAATTATAGTTCATATTTTAGTGATGAGAAGAAATAAAATAAAATTCTTGGTTTAATGTGAAATAATATATTTTTTACTATTATATATTAATTCAAAGTCTTTATTTTTAGAGATAGTTAGAATTATATCTAATACATTATCATAATTTGATAATTTTAAAAGATGTAATAACTCAATAGTTAATGTAATTTTATTATCTTTGATAATAATGCCTTCATTGTGATCATTATTATCAAATAGAACAGAAGAAATACATTTTTCTACATTGTTATTTAGATAAATTCTATTAATTTTATCATAATTGATATTTATATAACAATCAATAGGAACATATGTTTTATGATAAATACAATATATTTTATCACCAATAATTTTATTATTATTAATTTTTTTAATATTATTAAAATCTTCATTGATAGTATAAATATGATTATCTTTTCTATTAAGTGTTAAAAATACATAATTAATAGGGATACAATATAAAATATCATCTTCAATACGTGAAATAATACCCACTAATTTATTATTATCATTAATAATAGGCATTCCTAATTTTATATTATTTATCCCAGAGATATTTTTAATAATATAATACATAATATGTGGATAATCTGGAAGCATACTAATAGGAAAAAATATATCTTGTATATATTTTACTTTTATATCATTGATAAATAATTTATCATTATTGTCTAAATGTTTTTTCACAAAATATTTAAATACATTTTTTGTTTCCTTTAATATAACAGGAATAATTAATAAATCATTCCATCGACATTTAATAACATCATCATTATTAATAATGATGTTATTAATCTTAATAGATTTAATTGGTAAATTTTGATGAATTGTAACGGCATAATAATTATCATTAATTTTAATTAATACACCACATATATTTATTTCAATACTTTCAGTTTCATCTATATTATCTATAGTTAATTGGATATTTATTGTCTCCATTTAATAATAATCATTTATAAGATATAATAATAAAATATCAATTTTTCTAATAAAATACTTTAGTATTTTATTAGAAAAATTAGGTGAAGATAATTAATTATAATCTTTGATTATAATTAATTATTTAGCTCAATTTTTATTTTTTATTTTGACTAATATATTTATTTATAATAGGTAAATATATTGAATTTAATGGGAACCGATCATATGATAAACTTGAAAATGATGATTTTATTAGATTAATTAAATAATTCCATTCTTTACTATTAAATTGTATTATATTTAATGTATTTTGTCCTTGTTGAATATATATATTTCTTATATCAACAGGATTAAAATATATTGGATAATAATTACAAATTTTAGATATATCTATATTATAAATAATACTCATACTATTATCACTACTATTAAAATTATAATAACTTATATAGCTTCCTACATTTAAACAAAAAGTATTTAATGTTCCTTTAATAAATTTTTTTACATTACAATCAATATTACTCATATTTTTATATATATTATTAAAAATAACTGCAAATGAACTTGGATTGCTAAGAAAAAAACATAAATTTAATTTTTCTTCAATTGTATTTTTTGAAACAATTTTTAATAAATTATTATTTAATGATTTAGCCCATTTAAATGGATTATCCATTTCATATTCTTTATCATATTCAATATCTGCAGTATAAACAAGTGATAATAAATTAATTAAATTTTCATAATAATTCATGATAGTATTATAATTTAAATAATATTGTTCACATATTTTATAAATATCATTACTATATTTTTTAATATCATTTAATAAAATTTTTTTAAATTTTCCTGATGATTTAATCCATAATAAAAATCCAATATCTTTATCCATTTTACCATTGTAATATAAAGAATTTAATAAATCTAAATTTTCTTTAATTGCATTATAATTTTTTCTTCTCCATTCATTTACAATATTTATATATTCATTTCTAAAACTCTCAAATACATTATTTTTGGTATAAAATGAATAAATATACATATTTGGCAATTTATCTTTTAGTAATTTACATATATTATATATTGAAGTAATATCTGAATTTGAACCAAATATTTGTCTTATTTCATCATATTTAAATTCATTATTACCAGACGAATATATTAAATTACTTGGAATACTATTAATTGTATTTAACATACAAATTATTTCACATCCTTCATATAATATATTATATCCACTTGCTAATAATAATATACATGCATCTGTTTCTTGTAATTTAGTAATACCCATAATTTCATCTATTTTTTCAAAATATACAGTTTTTTTATATTCAATAATATTATTATTATTTATAGGTAAATATAATAATTTAATAGCTATATTAGAATACATAATATAATACATATTTTTATTAATTTTGTCAATTAATTGATTATTAACTTTAATAATATTACCCATAATATTTCTAATTATTGAATTTTCAAATGGATGTATTATATAAAAAGTGCCATCTAAATCCATTAATTGATCATTATTAAATCCATCTGGTAATCTATTTAAATAATTAGGTAAATCAGTATTCATTAATTCATTAAAATTATAAAAATAAAATTTATCAATTGATGAATACTTTAGTTTATTTGGATCATCTTCGTATTCTTTAATCATTAAAAATTGTTTTAATAAAGTTTCATATATATTATATATATGAACATTAGTTTTTTCTATATTTTCATTTTTTAATGATACTAATATATCATTATTAAATAAATATGGATTTAATTCAGCTTCAATTAAAGGACTGTTTATTTTAAAATTATTTTTACTAGATAATTTAATAAAAGAATGATAAATATAATCCATAGTCATTTTATATTTGGAAGGAATTAATAATCTTTTATCTTTTCCATACATATAATATACTTTTCCTTCAGCAACTCTTCCAACACGACCTTTTCTTTGAATACGACTAGATTCAGATATTGGTTCTAATGATATATTATATGTATCTGTATTTATATCATATGTTCTTATTTTTGCATACCCTGTATCAACTACATATCTTAATGTATCTATAGTTATAGATGCTTCAGCTACATTAGTTGCCACTATTATAGCTCTTTTATAAGTTCCTTCCGCTACATTCTTTGCATCTATATAGTCTGCACCCCATTCATTTGCAATATTTCTTTTATCATTTCTAATTTTAGATATTTTACTATCAATTTCATTTATAATTTCTCTATATTTTTCATTCATTCTTGAATAAAAAGGTAAAGCAATTACATTAGGTGGGATTATTTTATTTAATTCATTAACTGCAGTTTTAATTTCTTCCTCTCCAATTGAAAATAATAAAATATCACCTGATATAGATTGATTGCATATATTTTTAATTAAATCATAACTTTTTTCTTGAGATATTTTTGCATTTTCTTTCATATTATTTGTAAAATATTTTTCTATATCTTCATTATAATATTCAGTAATTTTATATAAAGTTGTTTGTTTAGGAACTGATATATGTATTCTTCTATCTAAATAAAAACTATTAATAAAATAATCTTTTATATTATCTTTATTACCTAAAATTGGATGTAATAATAATGGTTGTTTTATGGGATATAATATATTATCATTAATATATTTATAATAACTTCTATAAATTGGTTCATCTTCATCCATGGTTGCTGATATAATAATTAATCTAACACCATTATTCATCATACATGAATTTCTCATAAATGTTAAAATTAAATCCATATTAGTATTATGTTCATGTGCTTCATCTATCATAACTACATCGTAATGATTATTAATACCATATATATAATGTTGATAATTATCAACAGCTTTATTTAAAGTGCTTACTTTCAATAATGGATTTTTTAATACTTCTTCAAATAATGTACCATCAGTGACTAATTTTAGAGTTAAATGTTCATTGAATTTTTTAATATGATTATCTTGAGTATGTTTAAATTGAATATAAAATTGGTCTGTTTTATATTTAGTTTTTTCTTTAATTTCATCTATATTAACTCCTAATTCAACAGATATACGGCTAGCAGTATTATATGTTGGGGGAATACGAGGTTGTGTACATATTACTTTACCATTATTTTTAAAATCATACATTTTTAATGCATATAATGTTAATTTTGGAATTTGAGTTGATTTACCTGTTCCTGTGCTACCTGTAACAAATATAACTGAATGATTTATATAATGATTAAAAAAATTCAATTGTGATATCCAATCATTTGCATACATAGTATAAC
>JACCDX010729010.1_pt1 | contig 41178 bp, 39 predicted proteins | sample 7449681 | NCBI WGS metagenome assembly JACCDX01 (sample SAMN15323450, study PRJNA562643) | freshwater metagenome | isolation source: river surface water | place: USA:Blue River Watershed | collected 2017-08-18
GCCTAAACTTATACACAACCATTCATATCTTTATCATTTTTACCCACAAATTTTAAATGATATTTTTGGTAAAAAAAACCTTTTTTTTATACTTGACATACACAGATAACTCCAATGGAGGGGTGCGCCGAAGGCGCGGGGTGGTTTACCCATGCAACGTTTATAAAATGATTATGCGTTGTGAAAGATTATAAATATGAAAAATTCTATCCAATAATCTTTAACAACGCATATTCATTTTGAAAACAAAATTGTGGTAAACCACCCCGTCAAATTCTGCGCTACGCTTGAATTTGCCACCCCTCCACGGGAGGGGAAGCACAGCATCTTTAAATTCACCAAAGGTGCATACAGGGGTGTTATTTTAGTGATTCATATAAGCACAATAGAGCATTGCAAGTTACTATATTTCCCCTCCAATGGAGGGGTGCCCACGAAGTGGGCGGGGTGGTTTAACCAAATTCCAAAACAAAAAGATATGCGTTGTTAAAGATGATATTTCAGAATCATTCATATTTATAATCTATAACAACGCATATTCATTTTGAAAAAAAATTGTGGTAAACCACCCCGTCAAATTCTGCTCTACGCTTGAATTTGCCACCCCTCCACGGGAGGGGAAGCACAGCATTTTTAAATGCACCTGCAATGCATAAAGGTTTCAAGGAAAAGCACCCCATTTTTAAATTCACCAAAGGTGCATATAAGTTTAAATAAATATGTTGCCTGTAAGCACAATACAACATTGCAAGTTACTATATTTCCCCTCCAATGGAGGGGTGCGCCGAAGGCGCGGGGTGGTTTACCCATGCAACGTTTATAAAATGATTATGCGTTGTGAAAGATTATAAATATGAAAAATTCTATCCTATCATCTATAACAACGCATATTTTTTTGTTTTCGCAGTTTGGGTAAACCACCCCGTCAGGCTACGCCTGCCACCCCTCCCGTGGAGGGGAAGCCCGGTAACTTGCAATGGTATTTTGTGCTTATAAGATACTATATATGTATTAAAACCTGCAAGCACTTTTGGTGAATTTAAAAATGGGCTCGTTCCCCTCCCCCTTTTTAATAATTGGGGAGGGGTGCCCCCGATAGGGGGCGGGGTGGTTTAACCAAATACCAAAAACAAAAAAATATGCGTTGTTATAGATTATTGGATTTAATTTTTCATACTTATAATCTTTAACAACGCATATTCATTTTGAAAAAAAAATTGTGGTAAACCACCCCGTCAGGCTTCGCCTGCCACCCCTCGCTGAGGGGAACGATAGCAACTTGCAATGACTTATTGTGCTTACAAGTAGTTTGTGTGAACCACCCCGTTAAGATTATCAGAATTATAAATTTGATTTTTGAGCCCGAACAAACCCATTAACGGGTTTAACAGGTTTTTTTCGGGTTAAATAAAAATTACTCGTCCTCGCCCTTATTTTTCTTGGGCTTGGGTAATTTTTCGGGGTCAATATTGGGTTTGGTCATATTTTTCACCAAATCAAACACCAATTTGCGCATCTTGGGGTCCTTTATCATATAATAATTGCGCACCAATTCCAATGTTTCGCGGCGAATCATTGGGTCGGCATCACCGGCCGATGAATTTGGTAAATTTTCAGACAAACCGGCCCGAATACGCGGGGCGTTGGTTACCACATCATCTGACATATCCTCAAAGAAAAAGCTAATCGGGGTTTGCAATACCTGTGCAACATCGTATAAACGGCTGGCCGAAATGCGGTTCATACCGCGTTCGTATTTTTGCACCTGTTGGAATGTTAAGCCCAATTTTTCGGCCAATTCCTCCTGGGTTATTTTTAAAACTTTACGGCGCATACGCACGCGCAAACCAACATGTTGATCAATTGGGTTGGGTATGCCGGAACGCCCAGCGGGAACTACACCTTCGGGGATTGGTTTGGATCTACGACCTCTTGGCATGATAAACTCCTTTGTTGATAATACTTCATTATCATAATTACACAATTTCGTTAAGCGTTGCACCCCTAAATGGATAAAGTTTTATCTAATGCAACGTAAAATGGCTAAGTCCCGTTCAATGCCTTTACCACTTAGTATTAAATACCACCTGTAATATACCCAATAAAATTCAAAAATCAAGAAAAATTTATATTTTTTGCACAAATTTATGATTGAATTTGTGGCAAACATGGTTTATTAATCGCATATTATGAAAATTGCAATAATTGGAACGGGTTATGTTGGCTTGGTTGCGGGTGTATGCTTGGCGCAATTGGGCCATGACATAATTTCGCTGGATACCGATGCAGACAAAATTAACCAATTAAAACAGGGCAAAATACCCATTTACGAAACCGGCTTGGCCGAAATTTTGCAACAAAACAGCCATAAAATTACCTTTACCACCGATTATAAATTGGCCATTCCCCCGGCTGAAGCCATTTTTATTGCGGTGGGCACCCCGCCCAGGCCCGATGGACAGGCTGATTTGCGTTATGTTGAATCTGCTGTTAAAACATTGGCCCAATATTTGGGCGATGGGCGGTTACGGGTCATTATTAATAAATCCACCGTGCCCATTGGCACCAAAAATATGGTGCAAAATGCCATAATGAATGCCAACCCACAATTGCAGGTGGGGGTTGATTTTGCGGTGGTTTCTAACCCCGAATTCCTGCGCGAGGGAAAGGCAGTAGAGGATTTTATGCGCCCCGACCGCATTGTGGTGGGGTGCGATAACCACCAAAACCCGCACAACCCAGTGCGCATGGTAATGGAGGAAATATACCGCCCCCTGACTTCCGATGGTTACCCATTAATGATATGCGACAGCCAAACGGCCGAATTGATAAAATATGCCGGCAATGGTTTTTTGGCTATGAAAATTGGTTTTATTAACGAAATGGCCGATATTTGCGAAAAAATTGGGGCTGATATTGAATTATTGGCACAGGGTATTGGGTTGGATAGACGAATCGGCAAGGATTTTTTAAAGGCCGGCCCGGGTTATGGTGGGTCATGCTTCCCCAAGGATACGACCAGCCTGTATGAGCAATCTAAATTGGCGGGGGCCCCCACAAGTTTAATACAGGCAGTGATAGAAAGCAACCACAAACGGCGCAATAATTTGGCCCAATGGATATTGCAAAAATTGCAATTGCCCCATTTTGGCGGGTTGCGCATTGCCCTGTTGGGTTTGGCGTTCAAGGGTGAAACCGATGATTTACGCGAAAGCCCGGCCCTGAACTTGGCCGACCAATTATTGGCCATGCAGGCCAATTTTACCGCATTTGACCCGGCCGGTATGGACCATGCCCGCAAATTGAACCCAAATTACTCATTAAGCGATAATTTGGCCGAATGTTTAAAGGGGGCCGATTTGGCCATTATAGCCACCGAATGGCGGCAATTTGCCACCATTACCCCTGAATTTTGCCAAAAAACCATGCGTGGTAAAACCATTATTGATTTGCGCAATATTATTAACCGTAACGAATTTATCAAGGCAGGATTTACCCATTATGGCATTGGACATTGAAAACCATAAATTTGACCGCGAAATTTTGCGCCAATATGACATAAGGGGCATAGTTGGCAAAAATTTAAACCCGATAGATGCGCAAACATTGGGTAATATTTTGGCGCAAATTGCCAAAAATAATGGCGGGACTTATATAGTGGTGGGGTATGACGGGCGGTTATCATCACCCGAATTATTTGCATCATTTCAAACCGGAGTATCCGATTATGGGGTAAATTGTTATGGCATGGAATTATGCGCCACACCCGAATTATATTTTGCCGGTAAAATTATGGGGGGTGATGGCCATATAAAAAACAATACATTCACCGATGCCCCATTTGCGGTTATGATAACCGGTTCGCACAACCCCAAGGAATATAATGGTTTCAAAATGGTGCAAAACGGCCAACCATTTTGGGGGCCACAGATTCAAGAACTAACCAAATATACATATAAAACCATGCCAAACAAAGGCATTAAAACGCAGGACAACCCAATTCATGAATATTACACCGATTATATTTTGCAAAAGGTTAGGTTAATTGAAAACAATAAAAAAATAGTGTGGGATTTGGGCAATGGTGCATTATGCCCGGCATTCGCATTTTTAATACCCAAATTGAAAAAATTGGGTTTGGGCGAACATATTTTATTATTTGAGCAATTGGACGGCACTTTCCCCAACCACCACCCCGACCCGACGGTGGAAAAAAACTTGGCTGAATTAAAATTGAAGGTCAAGGAAAACAAGGCCGATTTTGGCGTGGCATTTGATGGTGATGGCGATAGAATAGGGGTGATAGACCGCGATGGGGTGGTTATTTGGGGCGACCAATTATTGGCCATTTTGGCCAGGCCCATTTTGCAAAACAACCCGGGGGCCACCATTATTGCCGATGTCAAGGCATCACAGGCCTTTTTTGACGAAATTAATAATTTGGGCGGGCGGGCAGTTATGGCACCAACCGGCCATAGTATTATTAAAAGCAAAATGGCCGAAACCGGAGCATTATTGGCCGGTGAAATGAGTGGCCATATATTTTTCAAGGATAGGTGGTTTGGTTTTGATGATGCCTTATATGCCGCCCTGCGCCTGTGGGAGATTTGTATAACCAACGAATTAAGCACCCTGCGCCAAAACCTGCCCCAATATTGCAACACACCCGAAATACGTATAGATGTTGACGAGGCAATAAAATTTAAATTAATGATTGCCATAAAAAAATATTGCGATTCACACGCAATAATATATAATGATTGTGATGGGGTGCGAGCGCGCGAAACAAATGGTTGGTGGTTGGTGCGGGCATCAAACACGCAAAATTGTTTGGTTTTACGGGCCGAGGGCAAAACCCAAGGCGATTGCGACAATTATGAACGAAGGGCCAAAAAAATTATTGAACAGGCAAAGGATTTATTGTGAAAAAATTAGCATTATGGTTTTTATTTTTTTTGGCCATGCCCAAATTATTCATGGCGGGCGAGATTTATAAAAGTTATTTTTCCAATTATGCATTGGGTGGGTATGACCCGGTTTCGTATTTTGACCCCGGCACCCCCACCAAGGGCAAAAAGGAATTTGTATTCAGATATAAAGAGGCCGATTGGTTATTTAGCACGTTGGAGAATAAAAATAAATTTGTATTAACCCCCGAAAAATACGAACCGGCATTTGGGGGCCATTGTTCCAATGGTTTAAGTGATGGGCATAAAGTTGCCGGAGACCCCAATATATGGTTGATTAATAAAAACCGCCTGCATGTTTTTTATTCGCAAAATGGCTTAAAAACATGGAAGGAGGGCAATATAGATGAATTGCTTGCCCGGGCCGAAGCCAATTGGCTGAAATTAAAGGATAAATAATGAGCACACGCCAAACGGACGAACGATATTCGTTGCAAAATATTATATTAACCCTCAATACATTTTGGTCGGCGCGCGGGTGCGCCATTCTGCAACCGATAGATTTAGAGGTGGGGGCCGGCACTTTTCATTGGGCCACCACCCTGCGGGCCCTGTCTAAAAAACCATGGCGGGTGGCTTACCCCCAGCCATCGCGCCGCCCAACCGATGGGCGTTATGGCGAAAACCCAAACCGCCTGCAACATTATTACCAGTATCAGGTTTTAATTAAACCCAGCCCGGTTGAATCAATTGATTTGTTTTTTGAATCGCTTGCCACCATTGGCATTGATAAATCTAAAAATGATTTAAGGTTGGTGGAGGACGATTGGAAAAGCCCGACATTGGGCGCGGCCGGTTTGGGGTGGGAGGTATGGTGCGATGGCATGGAAGTGGCCCAATTTACCTACTTTCAACAGGTGGGGGGCATTGAATGTTTTGAACCGGCCACCGAATTAACCTATGGCTTGGAAAGGTTATGTATGTTTATTCAGGGGGTTGATAATGTCTATGACCTTAATTTTGGCGGGGGGTTCAGTTATGGCGATATTTATTTATCGGCCGAAAAACAATTTTCGGCATATAATTTTGAACATGCCAACCGCGAAAAATTAAGCCAGCATTTTGAAGATTACCAAGCCGAGGCCAAGGCATTGATAGAGCATGATTTGGTATTGCCGGCATATGACCAATGTTTGAAATCCAGCCATGTTTTTAATTTGATGGAGGCACGGGGCATGATTTCGGTTTCGGCCCGTGAAAAATATATTGCCCGCATACGCGATAGTGTAAAATTATGTTGCGAAAAATTTGTGGCATTGGAGGATAAATGACCAGCCCAAACATGTTAATTGAATTATTGATAGAGGAAATACCGGCCGGTATACAGGCCAAATTGGCCAACCAATTGGGCACGGCAATAGCCGAATTTTTGGGGGTGGCGAACGGCACATATTACAGCACCCCGCGCCGTTTGGCATTTATATACCATTTGGTGGCCGAAAAAACCCAACAAACAATAACCGAGGTCAAGGGGCCCAAATTAAGCGCACCGGCACAGGCGTTGGAGGGGTTCTGCCGGAGCAATGGGTGCAATGTTGATGATTTATTAAAGGTGGAAGACGCAAAGGGTGATTATTATATTTTCAAGAAAATTACCCCACCGCAGGCCATAAAGGATATAATAGCCCCGGCATTGGCGCGCATTATTGAACAATGCCCCCTGCCCAAGGCGATGAAATACAACCATGGCAATTTCAAATTTATCCGCCCGCTTCGCAATATTTTAATATGGTTGCATGGCGAATATATAAATGGTGAGATACTATTGGGCGGGGCACCCCTTGCGTTAAGTAAAACCACAGCCGGCCACCGCTTAATGAATGATGTTATTGATGGTTTAACGGCAATAAATTATAAGGCAACAATGGAAAACCATAAAATTATAGTATGCCCAAATGAACGCAAGGAGATAATACGTAGGGGGTTAGCCGATATTGCCAAAGAAAATAGTTGCGAATTGATAGATGATGAGGATTTGATAAACGAGGCGGTGGGCTTGGTCGAATACCCCCTTGTTCTGCGCGGGCAATTTGATGAGCAATTTTTGAACCTGCCCGAGGAATGCCTGATAGCCCCGATGCGGGGCCACCAAAAATATTTTTCATACCGCATGCACGGCAAAATAAGCAATATTTTTGCCTTTGTTAGCAATGCCCCCAATGCCGAAACCAACGAGGCAGTGCGCGGGGAAATTATTCATAACAACCAACGGGTTTTGCGTGCCCGCCTGAGCGATGCACAATTTTTATATAATGACGATATGAGCCATGATTTGGATTATTTTGTGGAAAAATTAAAAGATAGGGAATTTTTTAGGGGTATTTCCCTGCACGAAAAGCAAGAACGGGTGAAAAAACATGTTAAGAAATATGTAAATGATAGTAATTTTAAAGATATAGATAGAAAAAGATATTTACAAGCCTGTGATTATATGAAAATGGATTTAACCACCCAGATGGTTGGTGAATTCCCCGAATTACAGGGCATTATGAATTACCATTATATAATGGAAAAAACTAAAAATGAAGTTTTGGCTATTGCCTGCCGTGATTATTATTTACCCGATGGGTTGGATTCAGAATTACCTTCAAATAGTTCAATTGGATTTAATTTGGCCATTTTTGACAAACTTGAAACATTAAACATTTTTTTTGAACATAATGAAAAACCGACATCGTCAAAGGACCCTTTCGCCCTGCGCCGTTGTGCATTGGGTTTGATTCGTTTGTGGACAGAATGTTACGCAGTTAATATAGATTGGTATTTAGAAAATAACTTTATGCGCCCTGATGTTTGGGAATTTATTCAGGAAAGAATGCCAATAGCATTTGAAGAAAAATATAATATCCGCAAGGATATTGTGCAAGCGGTTATAGTAAATGTAACAAATCCAAATCTTTTAAGAAATGCCGCCAATGCGCTACAAGAAAACTTAAAAACGGAAGAGTTAATGGCAATTTATGCCGCTTACAAACGGGCCAATAATATTATTAAGCAAAAAAATATAACATTAATTGGGGAAGTAGATAATTCAGATTTAAATTTATTTGAAACAAGTCTATTCAATAATTGTTTTTCTTTAAATAAAAAATTCCCAATTTTAATTGAAGAACAAGATTTTTATCAATTATTTAATAATTTGGCTTCGGTGCGAAATCACATTGACGCATTTTTCAATAATGTGCGGATAGACGAGGAAGGCAAAACCGAAAACCGCCTTAAAATTTTGCAACAATTTATCAATTTATGCCACCAAATTGCCGATTTCTCAAAATTACAGGTTTAAAACCCCCCCCACCCGTGGGTGCAAATTAATGAAACCCTTTAATAATTTCTTTTAAATCACTATATGTGTATTCTTCTATGGTTTCATTCTTATATACAACCTGCAAAATTTCCCCGTCCCAATCCAAATCATCATAATATTCGCATGTCGTTTTGAAAAAACGCCAAATTGTGTCATATTGTTTTTGAATATCCATATTAAAATAACATGTTATTATGTTGCATGGCTTCATTAAAACCAAATGGTTTTTGTTTGGCAATGTCCAATTTATATTTATTGTTTATTTGCCCATTATTCTGTAATCTGTCTTGAATCATTTGGTAATATTCGCCATTTAATTCGCAACTGATAAAATTGCGTTGCAATTGTTGGGTTAATACAATTTCAGAACCCGAACCACCAAATAAAATAAAAATATTATCATTCGGAATGGTGCATGATTTTATTAACATTTCAACCAATTTAAGCGGGATTTGACAAGCATGAAAAGTTTTATCCTTGGATACATTTTTTACCAAATCAAAATAAAACCAAGAATATGGCATTCGGCCCAAATGCCCATCGGCAAGGCGACTCTGTATGCGTCTGTCATTCAAATTTTGGTATGGAACGGCTATATTATCCTTGAAAAAATGATTATCCTTTGATTTTGTGGCATGCAAAATGGAACGATGGGCGGTTGTTAAACGGCGGGGCGAATGCCCAACATTTGTATTATAAACCCAAACATAATCATGCACAGAAAATGCATTATCATCAAGATATTTTACCCGCAAATAGGCATTTTGTTTGGGGTAATTCATCATAAATAAATTGCCGGTGGGTTTTAAAACCCGCATGGATTCACGGGTAAGGGCAATATACCAATCAATATATTCATTCCATTTCATGGTATAATTTGAACCAGCATAATTAATACCCACATTATAATCCGGGTCACCATATACCATATCCATACAACCATCGGGCAATTGGCGTAAAGTTTCCAATATATCTTGGTTATGAACTTTATTTAATAAATTATGCATTATCCCTCCATTAATTGGTATATAGCAGATTTAACCAATGTAATTGAATTGCAATATTGCGGGTCAGTAAATTCATATTGCCATAATTTGATTTGGGTTTGCTTATTTACAATATTTTTAACCAAATAAACCCCATAAATTTTTTTAATTTTTTCTAAGTTTTTTGAATGGTAATACAAACATGGTAAAAATAATTGCAAAATATTAAAATTATCGGCTTTGCCATTTTTGGCTTCAAATACCGCCACTGCACCTGCAAATTCTAATGTTAGGTCAATTTCCAATTGCATGCCGTTGAGTGTAATTTTTTGGTCATTTATATAATATTCCCCATTTAATTTGGTGCGGTGTGGGAAATATGTTTTTGGCCGTTCAATAATGGGCCGGTTGCTAAATTCACTATCTTGACCAAATAAAAAATTGTGTAATATGCGTTGGTTATTGGCGATTGATAAAATATTGGATTCGCTTGAATTGGTGCGGTTAAGGATACTTGGTTGATATGGCCATTGTATGGTATTTTCTATGGGTTCAAATTGATGGAAAATTATATGCGTGGCATTATTAATTATTTGGTGATAACCATCACCCAAATGAATTATAACAGCCTTATTTTCAATAAAAATGGGGGGTAATTTGTTGCTGTTATCAATTTTGGTGGCATCAAACGGGTTGCCAAAATTATACAATTTTGCAATGTCCTTTATATATTCATTATGAAATACCCATTGGTTGCGTTCACGGCAATGGTTATATAATGCGTTTAGGACTTGGCTTTTTTTATTCATATACTGGTATCACTAAATAGTTTTAAAAATTGAGCGATTACATACCAATTCAGGCAAAAGGGGGGTGAAAATTTGCTCTGTGCACAGCCCAACCGCATTTTCACCCCCCTTGTAATCCCCCCTACATACTCAAAATCCAGCAAATACATATAAAATTAATGGAATTAATTTTATATGTATTTGGTATTTTGAGTATAACCCCATTTAATATGATTTGAAATTGCTTGTCAAGTTTGATTATTTTTTAAAATTTGGGTTGGAAACTCACCCATTTTGGGCAAAAAAGTCGTAGGTGCGTTCAATTTTGGCCACGGATAAATGAAAATATTCGTAAAATTCGCGCAGGCCAATTTGTTGGGCTATCAAATGGTCGCTGTTGTTTTTCCAATTTTTTATGGCCAATTCATCGCGCCAGTAGCTAACCGTTATGCCCTGTAAGTTGGTATCACGGGCTGATTCAACCCCCAAAAAACCATCTTGGGTTTTGGCCAAATCCAGCATTTTTTCGGCCATTTCATAATATTTGGGGGCGTTTTTGGCCTTTAACTTGTTGGTAAAAATGACCGCATAACTGCCTACTGGTGCATTGGCTATTGCATTACTCATTTATATTAAAATCCTTTAATATTTGGGTGCGGTGTTGGTTTAAACGCGGGGCTGTAATTTGGTGCATATTATCCATTACCCCATTAATTTTTATGGGGTTGCCGGCCACTTTAAACGAACCCAATTCGGGGTCGTCTACATGAATTATCATCTTGCGGGCCTTAATTTGCGGGTCGTGTATCACATCCTTTATATTATGAATGGGCGAACAAGGCACCGAAAATTTGTTCAAAATTTCCACCCATTCGGCCGTGTCCTTGGTGGTTAATATCGCCTCTATATCGCGGGTCAGGGCCTTAACATGCCGGTTGCGCAGGTCGTTGGTGGCGTAATCGGGGTCGGCAAAAATGCCCTCACCACCAATGGCATCGCATAAATTTTTGAACAAATGGTTATTGCCCACCGCTATAATAATGCGGTTATCGCGGGTGCGGAACGCCCCAAATGGGGTAATACTGGGGTGGCGGGCCCCAATGGGGGTGGGTATTTCCTTGCCAATGGTATAACGAATCAGGGCATTTTCCAAAATGGCCAATTGGCAATCCAACATGCCAATATCAATATACGAACCCTTGCCGGTCTTTTCGCGTTTATACAGGCACCCATTAATGGCAATGGCCGCATACAGGGCGGCGGTTATATCGCCAATGGACGAACCCACCCGCACTGGTTCGCCCCCTTCCTCGCCAGTGATGGACATCAACCCACCCATGGCCTGCACCACCATATCGTAAGCCGGCCGGTCGCTATATGGGCCGGTTTGGCCAAAACCACTAACCGCACAATAAATTAAGCGCGGAAAATGTTTTTCAATATATTTCCAACCATAGCCCAATTTATCCATGGTGCCGGCGCGGTAATTTTCAATTAATACATCGCTTTTGGCGCATAATTCTTCAAAAATGCGCCTGTCATTGGGGTGTTTTAAGTTTAATTGTATGCTTTCCTTGCCATGGTTTAATGACAAAAAATACCCGCTGAAATCCTTAATAAATGGGCCATAGCTGCGTGTATCATCACCGGTTTCGGGCGGTTCCACCTTTATTATGCGCGCCCCCAAATCGGCCGCTATGCGGGTGGCAAATGGCCCGGCCAATACCCGGCTTAAATCCAATATTACTATATTCTCTAATGGTTTATTTGACATTATTAATTTCCTTGATTAATTTTAATTGCAGGGCAGGGGGACGTTTATATTTTATTACCAATATATTATGAAAATTCAATGATAAATATCATATAGCTATATTGACATTTAATTTATGCATTGTATAAGTTATTGCCATGAATATACAAGAAAAAATACAATTATGGCAACATACCCTGCAATCGGGGGGCATGTTGGTGGTTACTGATGATGAAACGCGCGAGAATGAGGGGGATTTGATAGCATCGGCCCAAACCATTTCCCAGCATAATGTGGCATTGATGATTCGCCATACTTCGGGCATTATTTGCACCCCCATTACCCAAAAATTGGCCGACCATTTGGAATTACCATTGATGGTGGTGGATAATAACGCCCCGTTCCGCACCAATTTTACCATTTCGGTTGATGGGGTGGGCACCAGCACCGGCATTTCAGCCAGTGATAGGTTGAAAACCATGCGCAATATGGCACAAAATAACGCCAAAGCCACTGATTTTGTTAAACCCGGCCATATATTCCCCCTTATCGCCCGCCATAATGGGGTTTTGGCTCGCACCGGTCATACCGAGGCGGCGATAGATTTATGCCTGTTGGCCAATTTGCCCCCAGTGGGTGTATTATGCGAATTAATGAATGATGATGGTTCGGTTATGAAGGGCGAACAAATAACCCAATTTGCCAAAATGGGCCAATACCCGCAATTAACCATTGCCGAATTGGCCGAAATTCGCAACATATTAACCCCCAATTTATGGAGTAATCTATGAGCAATCAGTTATTCACCACCCCCGCCAAGCCGGTTATTCCGGTGCATGGAAGCGACAAGACATTCCCGATTCACCGCATTTTTTGCATTGGCCGCAATTACGAAGCCCACGCATTGGAATTGGGGGGCAAGGTTGACCGCGATGAGCCGTTTTATTTTACCAAATCGCCCGATAGTGTGGTGGTGGCCAATGACAAAACCCCGGTTACCATACCCATGGCCATGGGCACCAAAAATTACCATTATGAAATGGAATTGGTGGTATTTTTGCACAGCGGTGGGGCGCAAATAACCACGCAAAATGCGTTAAATTGTGTGTATGGTTATGGTTGCGGGTTGGATATGACCCGCCGTGACCTGCAAAACAAGGCCAAAGACACCGGCAAGCCATGGGATTATAGTAAGTCATTTGAACATTCGGCCATTTTGGGTTCAATTACCCCGCGCGCCCAATTTGGCAATTTGGCCAACCAGCAAATTCAATTAAGCCAAAATGGCACAATAAAGCAAAATGCCACCATTGACACCATGGTATGGAAGGTAGAGGAAATAATTGCCTATTTATCGCAATACCATATATTACAGGCCGGTGATATTATTTATACCGGCACCCCGGCCGGCGTGGGCGCGGTGCAAAGTGGCGATACATTGCATGGAAGCATTGCCGGTTTAACCGATATTTTGATTAATATACAATAAACAAATATTGCACTTGAATTTGCTGTTAAAAAGGCATATAGTTATGGTGTTTAGTAATAAACTATAACGCTAAGGTGAATTAGTGGAATATATGAAGTGGACTCGGGGGCGGTACCCGACACCTCCACCAAATTCGGTTCTTTTGGGCCATATTATGGGGGTGAAATAGGATAGACACGCATCGTAAAGGCTAATTTTGTGTTCGGTATGATTCCACCGTTTCAGGGTCAAGGCTATAAATGCCAACGACAATGATGCAGGTTTAGCAGTTGCCGCTTAACGCGCAAAGGTTAGACGACCATTGAATTCCTAGGCTGTTTGCACAGGTTAGGTGGGGTTTGGGGGTTCCTCGCAACAGAATACCCCCACTTTAATTTAATTTTGGTTAACCCCCTTGACATTGGGGAATAATTTAATTATACGCAATGCATAAATTGAATAAATTCTAAGGAAAAAATCATGGCTAAACCAGCAACAATACGCGTCAAATTGGTCAGCACAGCCAATACCGGCTTTTATTATGTTACCAATAAAAACCCCCGCAAAACCACCGATAAATTGGAATTTCGTAAATACGACCCAGTGGTGCGCAAACATGTCGCCTTTAAGGAAGGCAAAATAAAATAACCCCAAAACAAAAATTCTGGTTGGGCTTCGTTTCAGCCCTGACCATATTAATGTTATGGGCCGGTTGGATTGTGGTCAGCCGGTTCGGCATGACCAAATCGGCTTTATCGCCATTTGATGTGGTGTTATTGCGTTATGGCACGGCTTTTTTTGTATTATTGCCATTTATTCCCCAATATTTCCCGCAAAACAAGCCATGGTGGCAAATTATTATATTATCATCGGCCGCCGCCGGCATACCATACAGCCTGTCGGGATTTTATGCATTTGCACAGGTGGGGGTGGCCCAAAGTAGCGTTTTAATGAATGGCACCATTGGTTTTTTTTCGTTGGTTATAATGAAATTATGGTTGCGTGAAAAAAATTCGTTTTTAAAAACTGCCGGTGTGGCGTTATGTTTGGTGGGGGTGGTGGTATTGCATGTTGAAAGGTCAGTATTTGACATTGTGCATGAATTTGGCCTGCCCCATATTTTATTAATTTGGACGGCCATTATTATGGCATTTTATGGTATAATATTTCAAAAATGGGGCTTTACATGGCAGGAATTATTGGTTTTGGCCGCCCCCATTCAATTTATATTTGCCGGCATATTATGGCTGGTTTTTCGCGAATCAAGCGGTATTTATACCACCTCGCTTAATATTATTATGTTTCAGGCCCTGTATCAGGCTTTGGGGCCGTCTATCCTTGGGGTTATCAGCTATGCACTGGCGGTAAAATATTTGGGGCGGGTGCCCACATCGGCCATGATGGCATTGGTGCCCGGGGTTGCCACCTTTTTGGCCTTAACCATATTGGGCGAGGTGCCCAATTTTTACGAAATAGCCGGTATAACCATTGTTATATTTGGCATTTTATTAACCATAGATTTTTCCAATGCGCGCAAACCCAAACCCGCCAAAATATAAATGGGGCAAGTTATTTTTATTTGCCCGTATGGATTCCACACGCCTGCCGGGCAAGCAATTATTGCCATTAAACGGCCAATATAACACCATGAGCCTGTTGGTGGCCCGCTTAAAGCCATATTTTGCCACGGGCGATATTATATGCGCCAGCACAGCGCGCGAATGTGACCAGCCATTGCGGGCCGAATGCGCCCAATTGGGCATAGATTTTTTTGCCGGTGATGCCAATGACACCGCCAAGCGCATGGTGCAGGCCATGCAATTTTATGGGTGCGAATTTGGGGTGCGTATATGTTGTGATTCGCCATTAATGGACGGGCAAATGGTGCGGAAGGCGTTTGATGAATATAGCAATGGTTTGGATTATGATATTTACAGCAATATTGATTTCCCCACCCATATTCGCCCGCCCGGCCAAGTGGCCGAAATTGTTAGCTTGCAGGCCATGCAAAGGTTATGTAATGAATGCCACGATAGCAAAATTTTGGAACATTGCACTTATTATATTCACCTGAACCGCGAAAAATTTCAATATGGTATATTTGAGCGCACCGCCCCCACCAGTCATATTAAACAATTGGCACTGGATACAGCCGATGATTACGAAAAATTACAACGCATTATACAGCAATTACCCAACCCGGCCATGGCTTCATCGGCCGATATTGCCAAGGTTTATGACAGATTATTTGGTTGATTTATTGATTGGCGGTTGGAAAGCAGGCATTATTAATTTCTATCATTATTTGGTATGCTTCCTCGTTAGTATAAATATTATTGATTAATGGAATATTATTTTTAAAATTGGGGTAAATAATTGGGCTGGTGCGTGCAGTGTTGGAAAGGTTGGGGTAGTCAGCCTTGTTTTTAGAGGTTAAACGGCCAAATTGCAAAATAGAGGTGCGCACAATGGGTTGATACATATAATTGATGAATTTCAGGGCAACCGGCACATTGCGTGAATTTTTGGGTATGGCCACGGCAACTTCATCAACTATTATTCCCTCGTTCGGGTAATAATTAAGCTTGTTTGGCCCGGTTTGTTGTTCCAACATATATGAAATGGTTGAAGAAGATGCAAAAATGGCATTGGCCCTGCCGGTTGCAAATAGACGTTGTTGATTATAATCCAATAACCAACTTTGTTTATTGGTGTTTATAAAATCAATAATTTTTAATTTATATGGGCGTACAACATTAAAACCAAACCCCAAATTTAACGAAACTAGCCGTGGAATTTCATATATATCGCCATTCCAAAATGCCGGTCTAACCCCAGTGGCGGGGGTTAAAATATCGGCAAAATTCATATTGGTTTTGTTTAACTCGCTGGCATTGATTAAAATGGATTTATAAACAATGCCAAGGGGAACAATAAATTCTGCCTCGTTGGCCAATGTCAAACCCACCAAGGTAAATTCAGGGGCTTTGTAGTTTTTAACAATATTAAAATCAATATTGCGCAAATTGCGCGTAAAATACATGCGCGATAAATTGAATGTTGAACCAAAAATTATATCACCAACATATTCACCGCGGATTAATTTGTCAAAAAATTTGTAATGGTTATTATATGGCACAAAATCAAACGACAAATCGCGCACATTTAATAATTCTTCTATAATTTTGAAATTAGTATCAAATTCAGGAATGGCAATTTTTAAAACGCTGACTGCCTGGCCAAAAACTGCCGGTGCACACAGAGCCTGCCCAACCATTGCCCCCAATAATTGCAAATTTTTTCGTCTGGTTTGCATTTTTTTCATATTTATATACATGATTAATTTATATTAAATTTCAATAAAAATATTATATTAGATTAAAATTTTAATAAATTTTATCTATTTAATTACCAAATCTGGGTTTGTCGGGTGTCTGGTAACCCCCTTGCGTATTCTGTCTATATAATTAAGCTTTTCCTCGGAATATGCAATAAGTTTGGGGTCGTTTTTGGTGCGGTTGGCCAATATTTTTTGGTAATATTGCTGGGCAAGTGATAAGTCAATAGTTTGGCCCAATTCGCCCAAGAAATATATATTACCAAGCCGCAAGAATGCCTCGTTAAATTCGCGGCCACCCAATATTTTTAAAATTTGAATTTCCTTGGCAAATAATGCCGGCCGTGATTCTAATTTTATTTTTTCTAACAACTTATCTATTTTTCCAACCTCGCGAAATAATATAACATTTATTAAGTTATTTTTTAAATCATTATTCAATTGGTTATTACCCAAAATGGGTTTAATTTTGCTGTTAATAAAGGCCTCGCTGTCTACCAATTTTGAAATGGTGGCCAACATGGCCTCTGGGCTTAGGAAGCTGTAATCGGGTAAATCGTCAAAATTGATATTTTTGAAATTGGTAACTTCGGGAACAACCGGCAAATTAATGGCATTATTGGCCATGATTGCATTTGATTTATCCTTATTTTTGCCCAAAAAATTCACCAAATATATAACGCGTTCCTTGGCCAATTCCTTCATATTGCTATTATTATTAAATTTATTATCCAGCGATTTTTGAAAATACGAAAGCGATAAATTTAAATCGCGTTTGGTGCCAAAATCGCCATTATTATACAAATTTCCTAAATAAAAATCGGCTTCAAAGCTTCCATTTTTGCTCGCCAATAATAATAAATCCATATATTTACGCAAATTTTCATAATCCGAAACATTTGTATTTAACAATCCTTCTAATTTTTCAGCTTCCTTGAATATTAAACTGCCAAAAACAAAATTTAAAATCTCGTTGGTAATCTCTTGGTTGGGGAAGATTAATTTGACATTAGAATTTATAAAATTTGGGTTTTTAATTAGCTTGCTAAGGCTGTTGATTATTCCCGAGGTGGATAAACGGGATAAATCGGTTATATCACTTTCTTGGGTTATTTTATTATTTGTTTTTTGGTTCTCTATTATTTGAATGCGTTCTAAAATAATGGGTAATGGCTTGGCATCATTATTTGTTTTTAAAATATTTAAATATTTTTGATAAAAATTCAATGCCGAATCAAAATCAATCCTTCTTCCAAATTCGCCATTAAAATATATATGGCCTAACCTTAAATTGGCTTCGCTAAAATCACGATTAGCCGATGTTTCATATAATTTAACAATTTTTTCAAAATAATTTAACCGCGAATCCTTGGGTAATAATTCAGAAAATCTTTCCAATTTTACGGCTTCGGCATAGATTAAATTAGAAGTAATTTGTTTAAAATTTTCAGCACTTAATTCGTTATTGCCATATATTGGGCGAATGTAATTATTAATAAATGCTGGGTTATCCAGCAATTTATCAATCAAATTTACTATACCCTCTGCGCTTAAACGCGAATAGTCAGTGGTTGCCTGTGCATTTAGGGTGCATGGCATTGCCAGAAGTATTATAATAAGAAATTGGTTTATTAAGCGGTTCATTGTAGGTATATATAAATAATACCATACAAATCTACAACAAATTTTGCTATTTTTTACTTTAAACACAAACAATATTGGTTAATCAAAACGACAGGGCAAAACCAGCCAAAACTTCGCGTTGTTCAAGTGTTGCATTTCCTGTTCCAACATTTTGATTTTCATTATATTGGTTATATTCTAAATAGCCCGACAAGCCCTTGGCAATTTCCGATGCCATGCCGGCCGAATAAAACGAACCATTAACCTTGGTGGGCGCATCACCAGTGGGTGAAAATGTTGAATCTATATTTGAATTATTACCACGATAAACCCCATAACCAACACCCACGGTAACTTCGTCTAATTCATAACCAACTGCTATATCGGTAATGGTGCCGTTGTTGCCCCTGTCGTTGCGGTGGTTGCCCCCACGGCCAAAATTATGGTGGCCAGCGGCAACCGCCAATTCCCCACGGGTAAATTTGGCACCCAAAGAGTAAGCGCGTGCCCCGTGATAAGATTCGTTGGCATTGTTTGATTTCAAATAACCCGCAAACAAGAAAACCCCGTAATCTGTGGTTTCATATTCGTAATTGGCGGTAACATTATGCACATTAACAAAAGCGTTATCGGCACTGGTTTGGGACAAATCAATCAAAGGGTTGCCATTACCATCTTTTGCCGCTGATAATGTGTATCCAGCGGGTGTGAACGAATAACCAAAACTTAACCCGTCATATTTATTAGATTGATAGGCAATTTTGGCTGGCTTGGTATAATCATCAACATAATAACCAATATTGGGGCTGAAATAACCCAATTTATTGCCCACCATTGTAAAACTTGAATCATCTGTGCCAAACATGGGCACACCGGCCTGGCCATTCCAACCACCGGTGCCCGATAAAACCGATGACCCGTCAATAAGATTGGTGCTGATGGCCGAGGAAGCCTTGCCCATTTGAAAACGTCCATAACCAGTGCCAAATTCTAAATAGGCGCGATAAACCTCCAGCTTGGGCAATAAGTCAATTTCATAATTGGCCGAATATTCCAAACCCGAATCGGTTGATGCACCGGCATTAAAATAAATTTGGTTATAACTTGGAACGTTATGAAAACCAAAACCTGATGGATATTGCGGAGAAATTAATTTATTGCCGTTACTATCTTTAAAATTGGCTGATTCACCATATTTTTGATCGGTCAGGCGCATGGTTTGGGTCATATAACCCGAAACATATAATTCTGGCCCCTTGGGCTTTTCCTCGTCGGCATATAACGCCCCCGATGCCAAAGCACCAACCATAACACCCGTTGCAATTAAGCTGTATTTTTTAAAATTATTTGTTTTCATAATATACCTCACAATTTTTTAATAATAAACCTAATTTGCCCCTTAGTCAACAATTATATTACAAAAAAACGGCTATTTTTTAGCAATATTAATGCGTTTATAATCAAATATGACGAATCTTAACCCAATTAAATATGTAATTGATGTTTAAACCTGCCATTAATGGTGAATGGGTTCGGGTGTATCAATAACCGGTTCGGGTTTTTCCACTTCCTCCTTGGGTGGGGTGGTGGTGTCGGTTATGGGGTCGTCCTCCCATATTACCGGTTTAATTTTTTGCGTCAGGGCAATTTCCAAAACCTCATGCGCCCATGTAACCGGCTTTATGGTTAAGTTTTCGGCAATAATTTTGGGTAAATCCACCAAATCCTTTTCATTATCCTTGGGGATAATTACCGTTTTAATACCGGCACGCAGGGCGGCCAATAATTTTTCCTTTAACCCGCCAATTGGCAAAACCCGCCCACGCAGGGTAATTTCACCGGTCATGGCCACCTCGCGGTTGATGGGTATACCGGTTAAGGTGGAAACAATACATGTAACCATGGCAATACCGGCCGAAGGCCCGTCCTTGGGGGTTGCCCCCTCGGGCACGTGCACGTGCACATCGTTCTTGGTCAGGGTTTTTTTGTCAATACCCAAACTGGCGGCGCGTGAATTAATATAATTGCTGGCCGCCTCAACCGATTCCTGCATAACCGATTTCAAATTGCCGGTTTTGGTAACTTTACCACCACCGCGTTTTAATACCGATTCTATCATCAAAATATCGCCACCAACCTCGGTCCAGGCCAGGCCGGTTACCACACCCACTTGGTCTTCTTCCTCGGCCTTGCCATAACGGAATTGGCGCACGCCCACAAAATCGGCCAAATTATCCTCGGTTATATGCACCGATTTCAATTTTTCCTGTAATATTTTGCGCACGGCTTTGCGGGCCAGTTTTTGAATGGTGCGTTCCAAACCACGCACCCCGGCTTCACGGGTGTAATACCGAATAATATCGCGAATCGCCTCTTGGTCTATGGTTATTTCCTTTTCCTTTAAACCATGTTCCTTGACAATTTTTGGCACCAAATATTCCAATGCTATCGCAATTTTTTCTTCCTCGGTATATCCCGAAAGGCGAATCACCTCCATGCGGTCAAGCAATGGCCCGGGAATGCGCATACTATTGGCGGTGCAAATAAACATAACGTCTGATAAATCATAATCCAATTCCAAATAATGGTCATGGAATGTGTTATTTTGTTCAGGGTCCAAAACCTCTAACAATGCCGATGAGGGGTCACCGCGCCAATCACCACCCATTTTGTCAATTTCGTCCAACAAAAATAAGGGGTTTGATGTTCCGGCCTTTTTCATGCCCTGTATAATGCGCCCGGGTAATGACCCAATATAAGTGCGCCTATGCCCACGAATCTCGGCTTCATCGCGAATCCCGCCCAGTGACATTCTGACAAATTTGCGGTTGGTGGCGCGGGCGATAGATTTACCAAGTGAGGTTTTACCCACCCCGGGTGGGCCCACCAAACATAAAATGGGGCCCTTTAATTTTTTAACCCGCAATAAAACCGCCAAATGTTCCAAAATCCGTTCCTTGACTTTTTCTAAACCATGATGGTCGGTGTTTAATATTTTTTCGGCAAAATCCAAATCCTTCTTGGTTTTGCTGGGGTTTAACCATGGCAGGGATACTATCCAATCCAAATAATTCCTTATCACCGTGGCCTCGGCCGAAACCGGGCTCATTAATTGCAATTTTTTCAATTCGGCATTAAATTTATCGCGCGCCTCGGTGGTTAATTCCAATTTGGCGGCCTTGTCCTTTAATTCCTCTACTTCGTTCTTGCCCTCGGCCTCACTTCCCAACTCGCGTTGAATCGCCTTCATTTGTTCATTCAGGTAATATTCGCGTTGGGTTTTTTCCATTGATTTTTTGACGCGGTTACGAATTTTTTTCTCCACCTGCACCAATGAAAGTTCGCCCTCCATATATTCCAATATTTTTTCTAACCGGTGGTCAACCGCGAATAATTCCAATAATTCTTGGCGTTCGGGCAATTTTATGGTCAAATTTTGGGCAATGGTATCGGCCAATTTGGAATGATCGGTAATGCGTTCCACCGAACTTAATAATTCGGGGGCAATTTTTTTGTCCAATTTGGCATATTCGGCAAAATTGCTGACCGCTGTTTTGGCCAAAGCGGCAATTTCGTCATTATTGGCCACAAATTCCACCACCGGCATGACCTCGGCACTAATAAATTGGCCATTATCGTGGTATTTGGCAATTTTTACCCGTTTGCCACCCTCAACCAGCACCTTTACCGTGCCATCGGGCAGGCGTAATAACTGCATAATCGTGCCCAAAGTGCCCACTTCATACAAATCGTCAATTTGCGGGTCCTCTATTTCCTCTTTCTTTTGGGTTACCAATAATAATTCCTTTTCCATGCGCATGACTTCGTCCAATGCGTTAATGGAACGTTCACGCCCCACAAACAGGGGCACAACCATGCTGGGGAAAACCACTATGTTGCGTAATGGCAGAACCGGATGGACTTCTTTTGTTATCATAATATTTACCTTGTTGTCTTGTATGTATATGTATTATCTAATTATACAAAAATCAAGCCATAACCAAAATACCCCGTAATTTTTTTGTGGATAAGATTGAATATAGTGTTTTTGTTATTGCAAAATTTTATTCCTATATTTTTGCCAATAATATCCCAAAAGCCATAGTGAAGCCCATAAATTGAATGTCCATAATAACATGGCGTATCGCCCGCGGGGCCAGCTGTATATGGCTATGAACGATTGCACCACCCCCATAAACGCAATCATACGTATCCAAAATGGGGTGTGAGAGTGAAAAATGGCTACTATGGCCAACAATAATACAATATAGCGGTAAAATTCGGCCGGTAAATGGGCAAATTCACTTCATTTTCCACATACAAATTGAAAATATTTAATTAACTGGTGATAAAAAAATTTTGATTGATAAATATGCCAATAATATATAAGTTCAATTGCATATTAGCCGGATAATAACCAATAAGTAAGGAAATAATGAAAATGAAAAAAATTCCATTAACTGCTTTAATTATAGCAAAAAACGAGGGGCACCAAATTGCACGCGCCTTAAAATCGTTGCAATTTTGCGATGAAATTATTATAATTTTGGACGACGAGGCAACCGAACAACCAACGCTTCAAATTGCCAAGCAATATAATGCCACCCCGATAATAAAATACCTGCCAACCGAGGGGCAAAGACGCAGTTATGGCCAAAATATTGCCCGTAATGATTGGGTTTTAGAATGCGATGCGGACGAGGAAATAACCAATGAATTGGCCCAAGAATTAACTAAATTATTTCAAATCCCCCCCACCGGGGTTGGTTATTACCAAATAAAATTTGACAATTTTATTGGCGAACGCAGGGTGCGTTATGGTTGGGGTGCGTATATGGGCACCGACAAAAAGGCATGTTTATGCCATAAAAATGCCAAACAATGGGGTGAAGAGGAAGTGCACCCAAAGGTTAGTTTGCACAATAAAATGGGAATTTTGCAACATTATATAAACCATTATATTGACCGTGACTTAACCGATTTATTTCACCGGTTAAACCGATATACCAGCTTGAATGCCCGTGATTTATTAACAAAAAATAATCAAGATTCATTGCCCAAGGGGATGCAAAAGGCGATTGGCCGGTTTTTCAAATGTTATGTAATGAAAAGGGGGTATAAAGAGGGATTTTACGGATTCACCATTGCCCTGTGTGCTGCCTTATACCCATTAGTTTCAATGTTAAAATATTGGGAATTGCGGAAAAAATAGTTAATTTTACCTTATATGCATCAGAAAAACCAATAGTATTTATTTGAATAATAAATAATAATATAGTAAAAATGCCAAATAACTTTAAAATTAATAGGTATTAATTTTAAATATATTGGGTATTTTGAGTATATATATATATCAATATATTTTAATCAAACCAACATGCGTGTTAATCACAATTATTCATCACACCCATTCATTACCCCCGCGCATTACATCCACTCATCACACCGGGCAATTTTTTTCCTTGCATTTTTCTATAACATAACTGCCACATTTGGGGCAGGGGCGTAGGTCAACCATTTGGGGTTGTTTGGGGTTTTGCGCCTGTTGTTTTTTTTGTTTTTTGCGGTCAGATGCAAAGAAAAAGAAAAACAGGGCCACCAAAGCCCCCAAAATTATCAAGATGCGGGTTAACATTCCCATGAAATTACCCTTTCTGTTCGCAACCCAACGGGCAAAGTTACAAAATTATTTAACTTTCCCATAAATTTACTCCCATAAATTTATACTGTGCGCGTTACGTAAAATATCATTCGCCCCATCTGTAAAACGGCCATCGGGCAAATGCAAGCAAAATTCGTCTAAAACCACAAATGACGGGGCTTTATTATGGCTGTATTTGCCAATGCATCGCTTAATTGGTTTGCCCACCCCCACATTCAGCGGTATTATTTGGCAATGGCCCGCGCCAAAAACCCCGCGTAATGCCGGCAATTGGGCATATTCCACCACAAAATAACAAACCCCGTTTGGTTGCAATTGGCGCAAAATGGCCATAAACCAATCAGAAATCGTCCAGCCGTCCATCACCTGTGCCACCCGTTTTAATGGTTTGGGCGATGGGCTGGAATTATTAAAATATGGCGGGTTGGTTATTATCATGTCATATTGGCCATTATGGGTAAAAATATCGGCACATAATGGGGTAATTGCCCCTGTCATATTATTTTCAATAATATTTTGGTTTAATAATTGGCAATATTGCGGGTGTTTTTCAATGGCAGTAATGTTTTTATAACCATGTTGGGCGCATAACAGGCTTAATGCCCCAACACCGGCCCCAAAATCGGCAATAGTATTAAATTCACCGGCCACCATGCCGGCACATAAAACTGATTCTGATGACACGCGGTAAGAATCGCGCCATTGGTGCAGGGTAATACGGCCATTCAACAATGCATCGTGGGTAATGGGGTCAGCCATGCTGTGTATATTGCAATAATTGGGCTATATCGTCATGAATATAATCAATATATGGCACCAAATCCATCGCCAAATGGCCTGATGTTTTCATTATAATGAATTCTTTTGTTTGAAAAAGGAACGAATATAATCAGCAACCAATGAAAGCCCTCTATATTTAAAGCATCTTAAACATATTGGGCAATCAAATTCATTGTTATTAATTTCTCTATAACCTAAATAATCAAATTTAAATATGCCATTGGTTGCTTTTGTAGGATAAAAACCAATCAAATAATGCTTTCCATTATCACCCTGAACTGGCAAGCCAAATATATTGCTAATGTTAAGGTTATAATTATCAAAAAATTTATTTTTTTTAAAATCATCTTTTTGAAAATCAATAGATTTTTTAAAACAATACCCTAAATAAAATTCTTTATTATTTTCATTTTCAAACAATTGATTTTTTGCCATTGTCCAAACTGTATCAAACTCTCTCATTTTTCCACATACTTCAAATATGTCTTGAAATGTAAAATGTTCTTTATTTTCCTTAAAGTAATTTGTTAATGTATACGTATTAACTATTTCCTGTTTTTTCTTTTGTTCAACTGTGCTGGACATAATATTTCAACCATTATTAATATATACTATTTTGCCAACAATTGTTTCTATATGTTGTTTTGTTCCATTTATTATAATTCCATCATCATTTGTGTATAAAGTATTTACAACGATATTGCCATTAAATAATTCAAAATTATCAATTAATCGCCCTTTAATTGTTCCTTTAGAATCTATCACAAATACAAAGTCACCACTTTTAAGAATTACTCTATTTGATTTATCTAAAGTTGAATATTCCAAATATTCTATGTTATCAAATTCCTTTAAAGCTGATTTAAAGTGGCCAATATAATTTAATTCAATAATGCTTTCATACACTGCAAATACAAAATCCTCTTTATTCCCTATCAAAACATCATGTAGATAAAATTCCCCCAAACATGGCCCCTCTATATTAATCCCAATAAGAGGGACTGAACTAAGTATATTTGAATTGTTTAAATCTATTTTGCTCAATTTGATACCATAAATTTTTTCAAACTTTACCTTGCCCTCGCTGTATATATTTAAAAATTTTTCTTCATTAACTTCAGGTACTTTGGCATTGTAAGTAGCATTCAGAGAACGCAGATGTCCTTTTGGTATACCTGCAACCAAGTTGTTACGTAATATGTCTTTTATATTTTTACCCTTTAAATCAATAATATTTTTTTTCATCTTTATCCCTTTGGTATAACGAAGTCATTTACCCGAATTGGTAAAAAAATTCTCCCAAAACTGCTTAATTTCTTAAATTTTAATAAGAAATGTAGCACTTTTCCCTCTTGAAAAGCAATATATATGTATTTTCACAACAATTGCAAGAAAATAATAATTAAAATCTATAGATTTATATCAACCGACATATTGCAATAATTGGGCTATATCGTCATGAATATAATCAATATATGGCACCAAATCCATCGCCAAATGGCCCGAACTTTTCATTAAAATGGTGGTCATGCCCAAATTTTTGGGGTGCACCAAATTTTTGGCAATATCCTCGACCATGGCGGCGGATTTAAAATCAATGTCAAATTGGGCAAATACCTTGTCAAAGGCCTGTGGGGCCGGTTTGGGTATGTAACCTGCGTGCGATACATCAAAAATATAATCAAATATTTTGGGGTCAATACCCAATTGAAATAACACCTTATGGGCATGGTCAACCGAACCATTGGTATATATAACTTTTTTGGCCGGCATATTTTGTAATATGGCGTTTAATGCCGGGTTGGCGGGAATGATGGTATAATCAATATTATGCACATAATCCATATATTCGTTGGGGTCAACCCCGTGGTGGCGCATCAAACCGGCCAAAGTGGTGCCATAATTGGCAAAATATGTTTTTTGGTAATACAGGGCCATATATTCGGAAACCCCCAATTTTTGCACTATAAATTTGCCCATCAATTTTTCCACCTGTGGGAATAAATCAGACGTTTCGGGGTAAAGTGTATTGTCCAAATCAAACACCCAGGTTTTTATGCGGGGCAGGGCGTTTCTCATAACTGGCTTATTTGTTCCTTTATTTCGCCCAAAAAGCCATCGCATAATAATTGGCGGGCGGTTAAGCGGTCAATACCGCGCGAAATTATATAAAATAACTGGTTTTCGTCTATGCCACCTATCGCGCAACCATGGGCGGCCTTAACAATATCGTGGTGGATAAATAATTCGGGCCTGCCCTCGATTTTGGCATTTTTATTCATTACCAAGCCCTTTAAATCCTGTTTGGTTTCGGCATTATCGCATTTGGGGTGAATGGTGGTGGTGGCATATAAATACCCCACCCCATCGCCATCGGCCAACATGCGCGCGGTAATTTGTGAATATGTATTGGGGGCATGGTGTTGAAAATGCACCCGGCATTGGTGGGTATTATGGGTAAAGTTGGCCACATAATATAGGTGGCATTGCCCGCCATCGCCCAATAAATCAACATTCAAATCGGGGGTGGAATGGCCGTCAAATACCAATTGCACCACCGCACCACCGCCAATGGTAATATGGGGCGGGCAAATATTTTGGTTATTATAAAAAATGGTGGTGGATTTATCTATATTCATATTGCCTCATACCCATTTTTATCCAACAGGCTTGCCAAATCCATACCGCCTGATTGGGTGATTTGCCCATTGCCCAAAATATGCACATAATCGGGGGTTATATATTCCAATAACCGGTGGTAATGGGTAATAATTATCAAGGTTTTGCCCATGGCCCGTATTTGGTTAATATGGCCGGCCACCATTTTTAATGCCGAAACATCCAAACCTGAATCGGTTTCGTCCAAAATAATACATTCGGGTTCCAAAACCTTAATTTGTAAAACTTCCAGCCGTTTTTTCTCGCCCCCCGAAAAACCGGTATGCACCGAACGGCGGAGCATTTCATCGCTTATTTCCAATTCCCCGGCTATTTTTTTCAAATATTTCACAAAACCAATCGGGTCATATTCCTTTTGGCCGGCATGTTTCAAATGGGCATTTTTGGCATGGCGCAAAAATAACGAAAGCGACAGGCCGGGTATTTCCACCGGATATTGAAAGGCCATAAACAGGCCATTTAACGCCCGTTCATCGGGGGTTTGGCTTAATAAATCCTGCCCCTTAAATAACACCTCACCGCTTATATCATACCCGCCTTTGCCAACCAAAATATTGGCCAAACTTGATTTGCCCGCCCCATTTTTGCCCATAATGGCATGAACCGAACCGGCCGTAACCGATAAATTAACCCCCTGTAAAATGGGTTTATCGCCAATTTTGGCCTGTAAATTTTTAATTTCTAACATATTATCCCACTGCTCCTTCTAATGATATTCCCACCAATTTTTGGGCCTCCACCGCAAATTCCATCGGCAATTTTTGTAAAACATCGCCACAAAAACCATTAACGATTAACGAAACGGCCGTCTCGGGGTTTAACCCCCGGCTTTGGCAATAAAATAATTGTTCTTCGCTTAACCGGCTGGTGGTCGCTTCGTGGGCAATATGCGAATCCGGGTTTTTTGATTCAATATGGGGCAGGGTGTTGGCCCGGGCATTGCCCCCAATAATCAGGCTGTCGCATTGAGTCCAATTTTTGGCACCCACCGCCCGCGGGGCAATTTTTACCAACCCACGATATGCCTGTGTGGAATGGCCGGCGGCTATGCCCTTGGAAATAATTTTAGAGGTGGTATTTTTGCCCAAATGAATCATTTTTGTGCCGGTATCGGCCTGTTGGTAATTGTTAGAAATGGCCACCGAATAAAATTCGCCCGATGATTCATCGCCCTGTAAAATACAGCTGGGGTATTTCCAAGTGATTGATGAACCGGTTTCAACCTGTGTCCATGAAATATGCGATTTATAACCCCGGCAGGCCCCGCGTTTGGTTACAAAATTGTAAATACCGCCCTTGCCATTTTTGTCGCCCGGATACCAATTTTGCACCGTGGAATATTTAATGCGCGCCCTATCCATGGCTATTAATTCCACCACTGCGCTATGCAATTGGTTTTCATCACGCATCGGGGCGGTGCACCCCTCTAAATAACTCACCTCGCTATCGTCATCGGCAATTATTAATGTCCGTTCAAATTGGCCGGTATTACCGGCATTTATGCGGAAATAAGTGGATAATTCCATGGGGCATTTGACCCCGCGTGGTATATAAACAAACGACCCGTCCGAAAATACCGCACTATTCAAACAGGCATGTTTATTATCGGTATAGGGCACCACCGAACCCATATATTGTTTTATTAATTCGGGGTGGGTGTGCACGGCCTCGGATATGGCACAAAAAATAACCCCCGATTTTGCCAAAGTTTCACGAAAAGTGGTGGCAACCGAAACCGAATCAAAAACTGCATCCACCGCAATTTTTGGGGCGTTTTCCACCCCCAATAATGTTTGTTGTTCGCGTAATGGTATGCCCAATTTGTCAAAAGTTTTTAATATTTCTGGGTCAACATCGTCCAATGATTTGATGGTTTTTTTGGGGCGGGCAAAATATGAAATGGCTTGGTAATCTATGGCCGGCATTTTGAAACCGGCCCATAATGGTTCGGGCATTTTTTGCCAATGGGCAAAGGCCTTTAAGCGAAATTCCAACAACCATTGCGGTTCGTTTTTAATGGTGGAAATGCGTTTTATGACATCATCATTTAACCCAATTGCAAAAATATCCTGTTCCACATCTGAAACAAAGCCGGCTGAATAATTATTGGCTATGTCATTGACTTTTTTAATTGTTTCACTGCTGGTCACATTATACCTCGTATAAATAATAAGAAACCACAATGGTTAAGGGTAATAACGAAAATATTGTGGTTAAAAATATTTCCAATTTGGTGTCATTTTTACGAATATTATATTTTTCGGCCATATAATAGACATAATTGGAACTGGGTATGGCGGCCATAATAACCATAGTTGCCTGATATAACGGGTCCAATGGCACCAATAAAGTAACCACAAACCAGGTAATTATGGGGTAAAAAAACAATTTGACCGTAACCACCCACCATGATTCAAATGGAATTTTTTTCAATAATTTTTTAAAATCCTTCCAATTATGGGTAACCTTCATTTCGGCTGTAAATAAACCCACGGTAAATAAACCAATGGGTTGCGTGGTGTTTGAAAATAATTCAAATGTTTTGCTGACCGGTGTGGGTAATATAATTTCAAAATATGACAGTATGATGGCCAAGGTAAAGGTAAAAATAATTGGGTTTTTAAAATTTTCCAACAGGCCAATAAATAATGGTTTAAAAAATTTTTTGTCCAATGCCATACGCAAAATGCGGTCATAATATAACATACCATTGACCAATGGAATCACCAACAGGCTAACCACCACCGCATAAACTATGGCACTCAACAGCCCCTGTTCAGAAAAAGTAACCGCCATTAACGGAATACCAATTAATAAAAAATTAGAAAAATTGGCATTCATAACATGTAATGACCGCTCGCCAAAGGGGGTGCTAAAAAAATTGCTGGCAAAAAACATGGTGAAGGACATAATTAATAATTGGCAACCAATCATAACCGCTATAAACGGCAGGTCAAACAATGTTTCAAATGGGGCGCGCGCCAAATAATAAAACACCATGCTGGGTATGCCCAACCAAATTAAATAATTATTAAAATATTTATATGCCTGCAATTTTTCCTGAAAATTATGCCCAAATATATAACCTGCGATAATTAACGCAAATATGGGTATAATTGATAAAATGGCATCAAGCATTAAATATCTGCCCGCAAATAACCGGTAATGGCCGAAGCCACCGCAATTTGGGGTGAAACCAAGTGGGTGCGCCCCAAACGGCCCTGCCGCCCCTCAAAATTGCGGTTAGAGGTTGATGCGCAACGTTCCCCGGGTTTTAATTTGTCGTCATTCATGGCCAGGCACATGGAACAACCGGGTTCGCGCCAATCAAAACCGGCTTGGGTAAATATTTTATCCAAACCCTCTTTTTCGGCCAATTGTTTCACCAAACCCGAACCGGGCACCACCATGGCATTAACATGGCTTGCCACCCGTTTGCCCTCGGCAATGGCGGCGGCGGCGCGCAGGTCTTCTATGCGCCCATTGGTGCATGAACCAATAAATACGCGGTCAATTTTAATATCGCTTATTTTCATGCCCTCATTTATGCCCATATATTCCATGGCACGTTGCATGGCCACGCGTTTTTCGGCCGTTGGGGCGGTATTTAATAATGGAACATGGCCATTTATCGGCACCACATCCTCGGGCGATGTGCCCCATGTAACCATGGGTTGCAAATCCTCGGCCTTTAAGACTATTTCCTTGTCATACATTGCACCGGCATCTGATGGCAGGGTGCGCCAATATTCCACGGCCTTGTCCCAATTTTCCCCCTTGGGGGCATAATTTTTGCCCTTTATATAGGCAAAGGTTTTTTCATCGGGGGCTATCAAACCGGCGCGGGCCCCGGCTTCAATAGACATATTACATATTGTCATACGCCCCTCCATGCTCAGGCTTTCAATCACTTCACCGGCATATTCAATAACATAACCGGTGCCACCGGCGGTGCCAATATGGCCAATTATCGCCAAAATAATATCCTTGGGGGTTAATAAGGGGCTGGGTTTGCCCACCACCGAAATACGCATATTTTTGGCCGGTTTTTGCAATAAAGTTTGGGTGGCCAGCACGTGTTCAACCTCGCTGGTGCCAATGCCAAAGGCGAGTGCCCCAAAGGCCCCGTGGGTTGAGGTATGCGAATCACCGCAGACAATAGTCATGCCCGGTTGGGTAAAGCCCTGTTCGGGGCCAATAATATGCACAATCCCTTGGCGAATATCGTCCATGCCGAAATATTCCACCCCAAATTCGCGGGCATTATTGGCCAAGGTTTCAACCTGAATGCGTGATTCTTCGTTGGCTATGCCATTTTTGCGCCCCTCAGTTGGCACATTATGGTCGCTGACCGCCAAAGTTTTATGGGGGGCGCGCAATTTGCGCCCGGCGGTGCGAAGCCCCTCAAATGCCTGTGGGCTGGTTACTTCATGCACCAAATGGCGGTCTATATATAATACTACGGTGCCATCATCAGTTGTGTGCACCAGATGGCTTTGCCAAATTTTGTCAAATAAAGTTTGTGGTTTCATTGTTCTTTCCTTTACTGGGCATTATGATTAATAGAAATTTCAGAAAATATCAATAGGAATTAGTGCAATACTATATGTTTTTTTAATCTTACCGGGTGGATAACATATTTTATTTACCAATTTCTTAATAAATTTGCAATTTAAGCGTTAATGTTCTAGTTTTTCTAGAATTTTACTTTATTTATACTCTGTTCACTTGATGGTGGGAAAGTTTTGGGGTTGTAAGATTCTAAAATTATCGGTAATGGAGGAGGAATATAGTCGCCAATTGATGGTAAAATTTTTAATGACATAAACCCCATTCTGCATTATATAAAACCCAATGGACGATTCATTTTATTTTAACATTGCCATAAATTTGGCGCGCGATGGGTTGGGTAAATGCGCCCCAAACCCCGCGGTGGGTTGCGTGTTGGTTAGGGGCGGGCGGGTGTTGGCCGTGGGGCGCACGCAAAATGGGGGCCGGCCCCATGCCGAACAGATGGCTTTACGCCAATTATTACCGAATAATCACAGCAACCAACCCATTGAATGTAATGATATAAGCCGGAATATAGCCAAGGGGGCAGTCGCCTATATAACCCTTGAACCCTGTGCCAGCCGGGGGGTTACTGAATCATGTGCCAAATTATTGGTTTGGGCGGGTATAAAACGGGCGGTTATTGGTCAAATTGACCCGGACCCCAAAACGGCAGGCAATGGTATGGCATATTTGCAAAAAAATGGGGTGGAATGCCAATGTATGGCGGGTGAATTGGGCAAAAATGCCCAAATGATCAATCGGGGTTTTGTGCTGACCTGCACCCATAACCGCCCCTTATTGGCGGTAAAAATGGCCACCAGCCACGATTATTTTACCATTAATGCGCAATCGCCCCATATAACCAGCCCAGCCATGCGCCATTTTGGCCGTATATTGCGTGATTCGTTTGATGCAATTATGGTGGGTGGGGCGACCATTCGGGCCGATAACCCGGCCCTGACCATTCGTGATGGCCTGGCCCACCTGAACCGCCCGCGTATAATTGTAACCCGCAATTTGGCCGGCATTAAATATGCCAATATTTTGCAACCTCACCCGCAACCGGTTATTATTTTCACCAACCGCGCCAATGCCCCAATGCCAAACCATATAAGGGTGATAGAATGTGATGATAATGAGAATTTTTTTCACAATATATTCACGCATTGTTCCAATAAATTGGGGTTGACCCGTATTTTAATTGAAACCGGTGGCGGGTTAATTGCCCCATTATTACACCATAATTTGATTGATGAATTTTTTTGGTTTCGCGCCAATGATTCACTGGCTATTCATGGCAAAAACCTGCTTAATATGACCAATTTTGCCGGCCTTACCACCATTGAAACCCGCCATTTTGCTGACGGAATGATGACAAAATTTATTAATTTATGATATCATTGAATATATTGGTTAGAAAGTGCAATCAATTATCTAAACATTTTATCCATTTTCCGCAATTTTGGGTTATTTTGATGCATCATTTAATTGAAAAACTTATATTGAAGCAAGTATATAGATAAAAATGGCCCCAAAAGGCATAATTTAAGAAAGCACAACGGAAATATTTTATAATTTCAAAGTATTCTGGGTGGTGGTATCAGTGCGCATTGCGCGTTTAAAATTCAGGCCACCGGTAAAACGAATTGATGGCATGGCCGGTTTTTGCCCGTTTAATATATCCTCTATCGCCAATATTTGAATTTTGGGGAAGGTTTGGCCATTAAATTCATGGGTGTAAAACCCGCATTTACTGGCCTCGGCCAGCATGTTTTTGGTGGGTGGGGTCAGGGTTAGCATTATACCCATATCGGCCCCATTATTATCCACCGTGCTTATCAATTCCTTTATCATGGCCAGGCCTATATTCTTGCCCCCCTTGACCGATACTATCACCTTGCCCAATTTTTCAGTGGTTTGGTGGAAAAATATTAAACCATCTATCCCCCCATCGCTTCCCTTTTTTTTATCTATGCCCGGGGGGCGGGCCTCTATCAGGTTTAATGCCCAATATTGAAATTGGTATTTATCGCGTTCGGCCAATTTTTGGGCCGATAATAAATCGCGTGGTATGCCCAAAACCTCATATTGCAATTCGGGGTAGGTATCGCGCATTCTGCGTTCTATCAAATTAATTGCCAAATGGGTAATATCTATACCTATCCAGCTTCGGCCTAATTTTTCGGCCGCATCAATGGCCGTGCCACACCCACAAAACGGGTCTAATATCACATCGCCCTCTTGGCTACTCGCCATAATAATACGTTCCAATAAAGCCCGCGGTTTTTGGGTTTCATAATGCAATTTTTCACGGGCGTGCGATTGTATGGGTTGAATATCGGTAATGACATCCTGCACTTTTACCCCCTTGTTTGGCAATAAATATCGCTTATATTGGGGCACCCCACCTGATTTTTTGGGGAAATGGATAAGATTATTAATATTCAAAAACTCCAATTTTTCAATGGTTCCCCAATCTTTAAAATCACTGGGAATTTTTACCCAATCCGGTATGGAATCAATAGCCGGAATAGCCCAATGGCGTTTGGCTTTTCCGGGGTCAATTTCCCGCCAAGTTAAACCGGAAACGCCTTTACTTGCACCCTTGCCGGTTAAATCGCTTAACCTAAATTTTCCCTTGTCATCTTGAAATTTATAATAATTTTCAATATATTCATCGCTATATTCTTGTTTATGGTCATACCAATTATAATGTTCTGACTTGCCATAAAATAAAATTACATCATGCACCGGCCCCCATCGTTTGGCGTTATTATGGCTGGATGTTCTTTGCCATATAATTTCATTTAAGTAATTTTTATCCCCCCAAATGGAATCCATCACAATTTTTAAATAATGCGAAGCCGTTGGGTCGCAATGTAGGTAAATGGAACCATTGGGTTTTAAAATACGTTTTAATTGCAACAGGCGGGTGGTCATCATCACAATATATGCCAACATGTCATTTTTGCCCAAAAAACCATTAAATGAATCAATTAACGATACAACCGATGATGGGGCCTCTTTTATCAATAATTGATATTCTTCCTCGGCCTGATAATTCCAATTCCAGCTATCTTTAAATGCCTCTATTTGCGCATCGGTGCCAAAAATAACATTATAATTGCGTTTAGAATTAAATGGCGGGTCCAAATATACCAAATCAACGGATTCATCTGCGATGAATTCCCGCATTATTTCCAAATTATCGCCGTAGTATAATTGCCGCATAGTGTTTTTATAAGCATGTTCGTTATTTATGCAAGCTTTAATTAAAGTATGTTTCTAATTAAATCATGTTTTAATTAATCACAATGGCTCAAACAGCCTCGGCACCCGAAATAATCTCAATCAATTCCTTGGTAATTTGGGCCTGACGCGAACGGTTATAGGTAATGGTTAATTTGTTAATCATATCCTTGGCATTGCGGGTGGCATTATCCATGGCGGTCATGCGCGCACCCTGTTCGGACGCAAAAGATTCCAGCATTCCACGGAAAATTTGCACCGCAATATTTTTGGGTAATAAATCGTTTAATATGGTTTCTTCGTCCGGTTCAAATTCCATCAAATCGCCCGAACCCTCGCCAACTTCGCATGGAATCAACGATTGTGGGGTAACAATTTGTGTTAGAGCCGAAACAAATTTGGTATAAAATAACACCACCTTGTCAACTTCGCCATTTTCAAACAGGGCGCGTGCCCGCAGGCCAACGCGGTTGGCCCCATCAAATGTTGGCACCGGTTTTGAAATTTCTTCAAAACTATCAACAATCAATGGCCCAAAATCGCGCCTTAACATGGCGGTGGCCTTACGGCCGATGGTGATTAATTTGACCTGTTTTCCCTCGCCCTGCAATTTTTTAATTTGGGCCCGCACATTGCGCACCATGACCGAATTAAAACCACCGCATAAACCGCGGTCTGATGATATAATTATCAATAATTGTGTATCATCACGCCCATTACCCACCAATAATTGCGGGGCCGATGCCCCCACGCCGGCGGCACATTGGCTGATTAAACCAGCCATCTGTTCGCTGTATGGGCGGGCCGATTCGGCCCTATCCTGCGCCTTACGCAATTTTGCCGCCGCAACCATTTTCATGGCCGAGGTGATTCTCTGCGTTGATTTGACGCTTTTTATGCGGGTGCGCAGGTCTTTTAAACTGGGCATATTGGTTTAATCCTTATTGAAAGTTGGCCGAAAATTCTTCACAAATTTTCTTCACTTGGGCTTCACTATCGTCCGAAAGCAGACCGGTATTGTTAATTTCCTTAACCAATTTGCTGTGGGTGGTGTTGCAAGTGCGTAATAATTCGCGTTCATAACGGGTAACATCGCCCACCGGAACTTTATCCAAATAACCCTTGGTGCCGGCATAAATTGAAATAACCTGTTCGGCAACCGAAAGCGGTGAATATTGCGATTGTTTTAACAATTCGGTCAAACGCGCCCCACGGGCCAATAATTTTTGGGTGGAGGGGTCAAGGTCAGATGCGAATTGGGCAAATGCTTCCATCTCGCGATATTGCGCCAATTCCAATTTAATTGAACCGGCAACCTTTTTCATCGCCTTGGTTTGCGCGGCCGAGCCAACCCGGCTGACCGACAAACCCACATTAATTGCCGGGCGTATACCCTTGTAAAATAATGCGGTTTCCAAAAATATTTGCCCATCGGTGATGGATATAACATTGGTTGGAATATAGGCCGACACGTCATTGGCCTGTGTTTCAATAACCGGCAAAGCAGTTAAGGAGCCAGCCCCATTTTCGTCATTCATTTTGGCGGCCCGTTCCAACAGGCGTGAATGCAAATAAAACACGTCGCCCGGGTATGCCTCACGGCCGGGTGGGCGGCGCAATAATAACGACATTTGGCGGTAAGAAACGGCCTGTTTGGATAAATCGTCATAAATAATCAGGGCGTGCATACCATTATCGCGGAAATATTCGCCAATGGCGCAACCGGTATATGGGGCAATAAATTGCAATGGGGCCGGGTCAGATGCCGTGGCCGCCACAACGGTGGTATATTCCATCGCGCCATGTTCGGTTAAGGTTTTAACCACCTGGGCCACCGTGGAACGTTTTTGCCCAATGGCCACATAAATACAATATAATTTTTTCTTTTCATCGCCCGATTCGTTAATCGCCTTTTGATTCAATATAGTATCAATAGCCACAGCGGTTTTACCGGTTTGGCGGTCGCCAATGATAAGTTCGCGCTGGCCACGGCCAACCGGCACCAATGCATCAAGGGCCTTTAAGCCGGTTTGCACCGGTTCATGCACCGATTTGCGTGGTATAATGCCCGGGGCCTTGGTTTCCACCAAACGCTTTTCGCATTTGCCCAAATCGCCCTTGCCGTCAATGGGGTTACCCAAACCATCAACCACACGGCCGAGCAGGGCCTTGCCGACCGGCACCTCAACAATGCGTTTGGTGCGCTTGACGGTGTCGCCCTCTTTAATGCCGCGGTCATCGCCAAAAATCACCACACCAACATTGTCGGTTTCAAGATTCAAGGCCATACCCTTGGTGCCATCGTTAAATTCAACCATTTCACCGGCCTGAACCTTTTCCAACCCGTATACACGGGCCACGCCATCGCCGACCGATATAACTTGGCCAACCTCGGACATTTCGGCCCCAGCCTGATAATTTTCAATTTGTTTTTTCAAAATCGCGGAGATTTCGCCAGCCTTTATTTCTGCCATTTTATTGTCCTTTCATCGCGGATTGGTATTGTTTTAATTGATGGGCGACCGAATTGTCAATTAATACTGAACCAATTCGGACAATAACCCCACCCAAAATTTCGGGGTCATTTTTAAATTCGCAATTTACCTTGCCTTGGCCGGCTATTTGTTTAACAATCTCGCCTGCCTTTTTGGCTTCACCGGCCGATAATGGGTATGCGCTGATAATTTCTGCATCAATAATTCCATTATGGGTTTTCAATTTTTGTTGAAATTCGTGGTTAATATCGGCAATTAATGACAAACGGCCATGTTCGGCCACCACATTCAAAAAATGGTGGGCGGTTTTGGGCAATTTCATTGCCTTGCCCAAATCATCGGCAATGCCAAGGGCACGGCGGTTATTGACTAACGGGCTTTTGACCACGCGTTTTAATTCGTCATTATTTTCAAAAACACCGGCAATGGCATGTAATGCCTTGGCCAATTCGTCAAATAGGGCACTGCCCCCACCAAGGCCTATTTCAAATAGGGCCTGTGCGTATCGTCTGGCAATAATATTGTTTGAACTCATGCGTTGTTTCTCTTAAATTTGCACCTGACTTAGCAAAGTTTCATTTTTATTTCAAGTCTTTTTTTTGAATTTTTTTCTTTTGTATTATTTATGAATCATTATATATACTGGTGTCACCGAAAGGATTTAAAAGTGCTACCATTAAAAACCAATTCAGGTAAAAGGGGGGTGAAATACGCTCTGTGCACGGCCCAACCGCTATTTCACCCCCCTTGTAAACCCCCCGGAATACTCAAAATCCAGCCAATATATTTAAAATTAATAGGTATTAATTTTAAATATATTGGGTATTTTGAGTATAATAAAAATCAAAAAGGATAGTGTTAATGAAATGCCCATTTTGTTTTTCGGCTGATAGTGAGGTTAAAGATTCCCGCCCGTCAGATGACGGGGCGGCCATACGCCGGCGGCGTTCATGTGCCAATTGCGGTGGGCGATTCACCACATTTGAACGGGTTTTTATGCGTGATATTATTGTTATTAAAAAATCGGGCGAACGCGAATTATTTGAACGCGAAAAATTGGCCCGTTCGTTGAATATGGCCACCCGCAAACGCAAAATTTCACCGGCCCGCATTGACGAAATTATTAATGCCATTACCCGCCAATTGGAAATTTCGGGCGAAAACGAAGTTACATCAGAATCCATTGGCGAATTGGTGATGAACGCCCTCAACCAAGTGGATAAAGTGGCCTTTGTCCGTTATGCATCGGTTTACCGCAATTTTAATGAATTTAAGGATTTTGAGGATTTTATTAAAACCCATAATGTTGATTAGTTATATAAATCAAATTATTATTTAAAATTTTTAAATAATTACTTTAATATTCATCATTATCATCATTTTCGCTGGGCAAACCATCTTTATTACGCCATGAATCGGCCCAAAAGCCCAATTTTTGTTTGCGGGCGGTGTTTTCAGCCCGCAAATAGGGGCGAAAATTGTCAATTTGCAATGATTGGCGGTTGGCAAAACCCCAACCGGCATTAATTAAGTTAAGGGCAATTTCACCCTGTGCATTGGTGCAGATGGCGTATGTTTTCTCGCCCGATTCGCGTTGTTGCAATTGGCATTGCACCCCTTTTTTATCGGCCAATAATATAGAATCCAACTGGTTGCGGGCCATAAAACCCATAATGGGGGCCTTTTTTGGACCCTCTACCCCAAACAGGGTTAATTTGACCTTCTTTTTGCCCTGAAAAACCACAATTTCATCGCCGGCCACCGCCACGGCCGGGCCAATAACCGGTTTTTCTAACTTTTCATCGGCCAATATTGGGGTTATGCCAATGAATATTATAATGCAAAATATGAATATTTTAAATAAATACACAATATGCACCAATTATTATGAAGGCAAAGCCCAAAATTTGCGTCCATTTTAGCGGTTCGCCCAAATATAAAACCGAAAAAGCCACAAAAACCAGCAGGGTAGTCACTTCCTGTATAGTTTTTAATTGGGCGGCATTATATATACCATGGCCCATCCGGTTGGCCGGCACTTGCAGGCAATATTCAAAAAATGCAATACCCCACGAAACCAAAACCACCAACCATAATGAAGATTCCTTGAATTTCAAATGCCCATACCACGCAAAGGTCATAAAGACATTAGATGCCAATAATAATAAAATGGTGGTTATAGCCGGTGATAAGGCAATCATTATTCATCTGTGCTGGCCGGGCCCGATTCGTCCAACATTTTTTCGGAAAGAGTGTCTGAATTGGCCAAAACCTGTGCCTCCAATTGTTTTAATTTATCGGGGTTGCTTTTGAAAAAAATGCGGGCATTTTCACGGCCCTGTGCAATGCGTTGGCCATCGTAAGAAAACCATGCGCCTGATTTTTCCACCAAGCCCATATTTATACCAAAATCTAACAATTCGCCCACCTTGGAAATGCCCTCGCCATATAAAATGTCAAATTCAACAATGCGAAAGGGGGGTGCAACCTTGTTTTTCACAATTTTGACCTTGGTTTGGTTGCCAATAACCACCTCTTTATCCTTAACCGAACCAATACGTCTTATATCTAAACGCACCGAGGCATAGAATTTTAACGCATGGCCACCGGTGGTGGTCTCGGGGTTGCCGTAAGCCACCGCCCCAATTTTCATTCGGATTTGGTTAATAAATATCACCATGGCGTTGGATCGGTTAATACTGCCGGTCAATTTGCGCAGGGCCTGCGACATCAAACGGGCCTGTGAACCCACCTGCACATCGCCCATATCGCCCTCTAACTCACTGCGGGGCACCAATGCCGCCACCGAATCAATAACCAATACATCAACCGCGCCCGAACGCACCAAAGTATCGGCAATTTCCAATGCCTGCTCACCAGTGTCGGGTTGCGAAATCAACAAATTATCAATATTTAAGCCCAATTTTTTGGCGTAAGCCGGGTCCAATGCATGTTCGGCATCAATAAATGCCACCTGACCGCCCAATTTTTGCGATTCGGCCAATACATGCAGGGCGAGGGTGGTTTTACCCGAAGATTCCGGCCCAAAAATTTCAATAACCCGCCCCTTGGGCAAGCCACCAATGCCAAGCGCAATATCCAAGCCAATGGAACCGGTTGGTATGGCCTCAACATTCATGCTGGGGCGTTGGCCCAATTTCATTATGGCACCCTTGCCGAATGCGCGTTCTATTTGGCTTAATGCGGCCTCTAATGATTTATTTTTTTCTTTTTGGTCTATTGCCATCTGATACTCCTATTTCCATTGTAATATAAACCGATTCGCCCGCAGTCAAAAGATTTTTTGGGCCAATATAAAAGAATTTTACAAAGTATAGTAAAAATACCCAATATAATTAAAATTAACACCTATTAATTTTAAAGTTATTTGTTGGATTACCTACGCTTAATTCATTTAATGGGCGCTTCGGATTTGAAAGGCAAAACATGAAAGCACTTAAAGTGATTGTTTTGCGTTGCAAAACGGGCATGTTTTGATAAAAATTCAATATTTCGGGTTTTTCCTTTCA
>JACCDX010104351.1_pt1 | contig 41175 bp, 34 predicted proteins | sample 7449681 | NCBI WGS metagenome assembly JACCDX01 (sample SAMN15323450, study PRJNA562643) | freshwater metagenome | isolation source: river surface water | place: USA:Blue River Watershed | collected 2017-08-18
GCCCCAAGCCGGGACCGCCCACTTCGTACTGAAGTCACTCTGATCCGATCTGGCAGCTTCAGCGCGCGGGCAACAACACGTTGGCCATGAAGCGTGACAACTCTTCACAAGCTTCGAGTGGCAACACGTGAGCCACATACTGATCCGGACGCACAAGCACCATGCAGCCGCGCTGGCGATCGATGCCTCTGAGGTCATAAATATCCCCCCAACCCTTGTGATCGACGCAAAAAACCTTTTCATGGTCTTGCAAGCCCAACAGCCCCGTCTTGGGCCGCAGCAATTCAGGCATGTCGTTCACATTCAGTTGCTCAAAAGTCTGCTGGAACACCACCCGGACATCGATGATGGCGTCAATGTCCTCATCGGACCGCGTGTGTCTGCACAGGGGTGAAGCAGGATCATGGCGCAGATACTGAGCCCATCGCTGAATGGACGACCCTGCTTGCGCCCGATCAGATGCCGGCGCAAAAGCGTACAAACGCCAACGGGCATCGGCCTGCGCCACGTGTCCCAACTGCATTTGCTTGGCATCGGCCAGTCGAACCACTGGTGCGGAATGAAAGCGGCGGCCAATTTGCAAACCGCGCGCCAGATGCTGATGGACCGGGTCGGCAAACAGCACAGAGGCATCGTATTGGACCGCCGTGCCCCCGGTGAACTCGAGATTGGCCTTGAACTGACGGATGATGCGCGGCTCTTCAGTCCCGTCGCGCTCGGCCTGTGTGGTGGGGGCGGACATGACTCGCGCCCAGTGGTGATCGGTCTCGACCAGCCGTTTGGCCTCGGTCAAGCGCTCTTTGGAGTAACTGCGCAACAAGCCAGGGTCGGCACGCCCCTGCAACACATGAACCAGCTTCCAGCCCAGATTAAAGGTGTCTTGCATCGACACATTCATGCCTTGACCAGCCTTGGGCGAGTGGGTGTGACAAGCGTCACCAGCCGTGAACACGCGCGGGTGGCGATCCACCCCTTCGGGCACATCGTCAAAGCGGTCGGTGATGCTATGGCCAATGTCATAGATGGACCACCACACGACCTCTTTGACATCCAGTGTGTAAGGTCGCAAAATCCGGTTGGCCGCTGCAGTCATGTCGTGCTGGCTGAGCTTGCGCTGGGCAGCTCGCTCGTCAGGTCGCAACTTGTCAAGCTCGACATACATCCGAAACAAATACCCCCCCTCGCGAGGCAGGATCAGCACATTGCCTTCCTCGGCTGAAGAGATCAGGCACTTTTGCCGCACGTCCGGAAAATCGGTGTTCGCCAGGATGTCCATCACCCCCCAGGCCTGGTGGGCCGCATCGCCATGCAATTCACCACCGATTGACTTGCGAACCATCGAGTGCGCCCCATCGCACCCCACCACATAGTTGGCCCGCACGGTTCGGGTCGCCCCCCAATGCAAACCACTGGCGTCTTTGAGGGTCACCGTCACCGGGTGGTCGTCGGTGTCCGGGTCAATCGTCAGGCCCGCCACTTCCCAGCCGTAATCGGGCTCCAGCCGCGAGGGTGAGTTTTTCATGACCTCCAAAAACAACTCGTGCAAGCGCGCCTGATTGATGAGGATGTGCGGCATCTCCGAGCTGTCATCGGCCACGTCTTGCACCCGACCGACCCGGCGGATGTGCTGCGGGTTGGTTGGATCAGGCATCCAGAAAGCGGTCTGATTGACCCAATAGGTTTCGCGCTTGACCTTGTCGGCGAACCCGAAGGCCTGGAACATCTCCATGGTGCGGGTGTTGATCCCGTCGGCTTTGCCCTTGATGATGTTACCGGTCATGCGTTCGACAATCAGGGTATCGATCTCTGGAAACTGGGCCAACTGGGCCGCCAGGCACAAGCCGGCCGGGCCCGTGCCAGAGATGAGGACATCGACTTGCTCGGGCAGCGGTTCGTTCACGCCTCGATTGCGGCGGTTAGGAGCCGCCGGCTGAATGTCGGGGTTCCCCCCCCTGAAACCGTTTTTGTAAAACTGCATGACCTGTCTCCTGATTGCTGCATGAGTCGATCGAAATCCAAATAATATCTATACTTACTATTTGTGTCAATACATGATGTACAGATACAATTTAAGTCCAATTCAGAAAAGATCACAGACATGAAGCAAAGCATGAGCGTCTTGGGCATGGCGGGGCACCTGATCCGCCGTCTCCATCAGCAATCCACGCAATTGTTTGCCCAACGCACACATGAAGCTGGTTTCGAGGTCACGCCTGTGCAATTCGCTGCGCTGGACGCCATCGAGGCCCATCCCGGGGTCGATCAATCGCAAGTGGCCGAACTGATTGGCTATGACCGGGCCACCATCGGCGGGGTGATAGACCGCCTGGAAAAAAAAGGCTGGGTCATTCGGGTGATCAGCCCCACGGATCGTCGCGCCAGAGTGCTCAATCTCAGCCCCGAAGGAAGCCGGGTTAGGTCTCAACTGGTGCCGATCGTGCGCAAGTTGCAAAAAGAAATCCTGCACCCGCTCTCGGCCGAAGAGCAAAGCCGGTACATTGCCCTGACTCAACGGGCATTGAACCTGAAGGGTGATGACTGAGCGGAATCAGTCACCCACGATTTTGCGCTCACGGATGATGGCACCGAAGCGCCTGGAGTCCTCTTGCGCCTTGGCTGCGAATTCGGACGGACTGATCGCCAGCGCCTCGCCACCCAAAGCCTGGATGCGGTCTTTCACCGCTGATGTGCCCAAAATGCGATTGATCTCGCGATTGAGCAAAGCCACCACCTCGATCGGGGTTCCTGCAGGGGCATAAAAACCAAACACCGTGTCGGCGTCAAAACCCTTCAGACCCACCTCATCCAGAGTGGGAACCTGCGGAAACAAAGGCGATCGCTTGGGACTGCCGACGGCGAGCAACTTGAGCTTGCCGGCGCGGACCTGGTTCAATCCGATGCCTGGATCGAAATAAAAATCAATCTGTCCCGCCAACAGGTCCTGCAAAGCCGGCGCTGCACCCCGATAAGGCACGTGCACCGCAAACAAGCCCGCTTGGCTCTTCATCATTTCACCAGCCAGGTGTGGCGAACTGCCATTGCCGGCCGAACCATAAGTCAAGCGACCCGGGTTGGCTTTGACATGGGCCAGGAACTCTTGAGCCGTGTTCACCGGCAAGGCCGGCTTGGCCACCAGAAACACCAGCACCCGTGCGGCGGCGGCAACCGGCATCAGATCTTTGACGGGATCAAAGGCCATGCGGGCATAAATGTGCGGATTGACCGAGACCATCCCGCCTGAGCTCATCAGCAGGGTGTAGCCATCGGCGGGGGCGCGCGCCACCACTTCGCCGCCCAGATTTCCGTTGGCACCACCCCGGTTTTCGACCACGACGGGCTGACCCAGGGCTTCCGACAAGGGAGCCCCCACGGCACGGGCAATCTGATCGGCCGCACCACCAGGCGGAAAATTGACGACCACACGGATTGGCTTGGAAGGCCAAGCCTGGGACCAAGCCGGAGAGACCAAGCCCATGGCCGACAAAGCCGCACAAGCGAAACGGCGGGTCATGCTTTTGAAGGTTGGGGTGCGCATGCAGACTCCTTGGGTTGAGGGATCAAAAAACAAAAACTCACTTGGGGGTGGTGCGTGGATTTTTCAGCCACAAAATCGGTCGCTCCGGCACGGGTCGGGCAGGCGCCCCGTGTTGGGTCAAGGCTTGGTCCAGAGCCTGTCCGGCCTCGTCCTTGAGGGCGGCTTGGCGCCAGCGGGACATGATCTCGGCTTGCTCATGGGCGGGGCGATCGGCTTGCAAGCCGTGACTGAGGATGTGTTGCAGATTGGCTCTGGACCGGTCATGGGTGTTGCCATAGCCCTTGATCAGTTGGCCACAACGCGCAACTTCCAGGCCTAACGCCGGATCGCGCTTCGTCGCCAGCGAAACCGCCTGCAACCACTGGTCAATCTGAGTTTGTTCCTCTGCATAGCGGCTGCCCAGCGGTCGCAATGCGCGCAAGCGTGCCAACAAGCGCAACATCAGCCAACCCGACAGCGTATGGGTCGCTACCTTGAGCGGCATGGACCAAGCGGACTGCCCGGCAGCCACCCGGCGACGTTCCCAGGCCAGCACCTTTTGCGCCCAAGACGGGGGCAGCAAACCTGCGAGCTCGGGCACACCGGGTTTGAAGTGATCGTAGATCTTCAGGACATCGAGATCGCCAGCACGCACCTCGGCTCTCACGCGGGTCAGCCGGCTGGCACGACTTTTCAGATCGGCGACCCGGATCACGTCGTCAAAGGCCATCCACAAAGCCAACCAACGGGCGACTTCGCATGTGACGGGATGCCCTGCTGCCGCCCCAGCAGCTTGCTCGACCTGGCAGACGGCTTGCAGGCGCTGGCCATAGAGCCGGGAATAAGCGACACCCTGATAATCGATCAGTCTGGGCACGGCCAGGGTCAACACCGGATGGACATCGGCGGGGAACATCGACGCCCATTCCGGATCGAGGCATGACGATTCTGATGCAGGCTCGGGCTGAAGCAGTTCGTCCAGTACGCGTTGTTGCGCCCTTTGTCGGTCGATGGCCTGGAAACCCAGCTCAAAACCGCGCTGGCTGGCGCGGGCGCTGGCGCCCTCACCAGCCAACACCGTGTCGTAGCCTGACCGGTCAAAAGGCAACAAGCCGCTGGCGGCGATGCAGCCCAGCATGACCGCACTGACCACGGTGCCGGCCTGCCGGGTCAAATCGGCCATATCCAGCAAATGATGCGCACGACTGTGTTGCGCCACCCAAGTGGCCAACTGAGCCGGATCGGCGCGACCGTCGCCCATGACCATCTTTTCAGCCGTCGTCAACACCCTCCCGGTGTGGCTGATGACCAGGGTTCGATCCGGGGATACCAAGCCCTGTGCAATCTGGCGGGTGCTCTCGAGCAATTCGGAAGAAATCAGCGCATCCAGTCGACCGGGCAAGGGGTTTAATCCCAGAACAGGTCGTCGCCCGTCCAGAGCGCTGTAAGGTTCGGGGTAAATTTCAAGGTAATAGGTGGTCGCACCGGTGCGTTGCGCCACGCCCGGTACCGAGGTGGCCTGAGCCGGATGCCCGGCTTGACGAGCCACCGCCACCAGCCAATCGGCCAACACGCCGCCACCTTCTCCTCCAAGGGCGCACAACAGGATCGAGATGGGTTGGCCGCTCATGCCCGCGCTCCTTGCAAGCATTGGCGCGCCAGACCCCGCAATCCACTGACCAAGCGCTCGTGCCAACGAGGGTTTTGCACCACTTCGGCGCGGTAAAACGACGGACACAGCGTAGCCGCGTGGGCATTGGCTCCGCACAAGCCACAACCCACGCAACCCTCGATGACGTGTGCCACCGGATCGACCTTCAGCGGGTCGGGATTGTCCTTCAGGGTCAAGGTGGGGCAACCCGACAGACGGATGCAGGCATGATCACCATTGCACACATCTTCGTCTACCCCGTACTTGACGCGCTCGACACGCTCACCTCGCGCCAACAAACCGGCCATCCACGGCTTGATGCGGCGCTGCCGCTCCAACTGACACTCGCCCTCGGCCACGATCACCTTGAGGCCTTGGAACGAGGTGGTGAACGCCTCGGTCAAGGTCGCCTTCATCACATCCACATGGTAGGTATGAACCGTGCGCAACCATTGGACGCCCAAGCCTTTCAGGGTTTGCTCGATGGTTTGGTTGGTATGGGACAGGCTGACGCGTTTGTCCTCGCTCGATGCCTTGACCGCTTCGAGCGGCGTGTTGATGATGTCCTGGGTGCCGGTGGCCGAGGTATAACCGTTTTTGAAAATCAGCAGCACCGCATCGTCGCCGTTGAACAGGGCACTTTGGACGCCGGTCAACAATCCGTTGTGCCAGAAGCCGCCATCGCCCATGACCGAAAGCACCCGACGCTGCATCAGGGGCGATACACCGGCGCGACTGGCCAGGCTCATGCCGTAACCCAGAATCGAATGACCGACTGAAAAGGGCTCAAAGGTCGCCAAAGCATGGCAACCGATGTCTCCCGAGATGTGCACCGGTCCCACATCTTGCTGCGCCAATTTCAGGGCAGCAAACACGGGGCGCTCGGGACATCCGATGCACATGCCTGGCGGGCGGGCGGGCAATGGCCCTGCCATGGCTTTTTGCAGCCCTTGGCGCCGCTCGACATTGCCATGCAACCAGGCTCGGGTGGCCTCTGGCACGGCAGTTGGTTGGTGCCGCTCCAAAAATGCCAGCAACCCCGTGGCCATCACTTCGGCGGTGTACTCGCCGGCACTGGGCAACAGGTCTTTGCCATGCAAAGGGGTTTGCAAATCTTGGCGGCGCAAGGTCAGGGCCAATTCCTGCTCGATGTATTCCGGTTGGCCCTCTTCAAAGAGCAGCACGGCGCGCTTGTCGGCACAAAACGCGGTCAAGTCTTCGGGCACCAGTGGCCAAGCGACATTGAGCACATGGATCGAGAGGCTGGAGACGCCAAAAGCATCGGCCAGATCGAACTGCTGCAAGGTGCGGATCAAGGTGTTGTAGAGCCCGCCCTGAACCACCAAACCCAAATCGGCGTGCTCGACCCCGTGAAAAGTCTCATTCAGACCATGTTCCCGAATAAAGCGGCGGGCCGCCGGAATCCGCTCATGAACTTTGAGTTTTTCGTGGACAAAAGTAACCGGCGGATGGGCCAGTCGCATGTAATCGAAACGCGCTGGATCGGCGATCAGGTTTTGCTTGGACCAAGCGGGTGCCCGATTGTCTTTGGCAGCAAAACTCCCCCGCACATGACAAGCCCGGATGCGCAACTCCATGATCACCGGCATGTGGCTGGCTTCGCTAAGCTCAAAGCCCTGCTCGACCAGATGGACCATTTGCGTCAAATCAGGCCGAGGATCCAGCAGGCACATGCCCGACTTCAGGGCAAAAGCGTGGGTGCGCTCCTGAATCACACTGGCACCCTCGCCATAGTCCTCGCCAACCACGATCAGCACACCGCCGGTCACCCCGGGTGAAGACAAATTGGACAAGGCATCTGCAGCCACATTGGTGCCCACGATGGACTTCCAGGTCACGGCTCCGCGCACCGGGTAATGGATGGAGGCGCCCAACATGGCTGCGGCAGAGGCCTCGTTCGAGCAGGCCTCGACGTGCACACCCAATTCATCCAAATAGGGTTTGGCTTGCACCATCACGTCGAGCAAGTGCGAAACCGGCGCCCCCTGATAGCCACCGACATAAGAGACACCCGCCTGAAGCAATGCTTTGGTGATGGCCAAGATGCCTTCACCATGGAACGTGTCACCTTGCCCCAAGCGCAATGACTTGATTTCCTCGTGGAATGAAATTTCCAAATCGAGTCTCCGGGTTGTTTTGCGCATTTCTACCACAAAACAACCCGCTCAGCGGGTGGTCTTCATGGGAATGACACAGCCAGGATCGGTCAAATTCAATCCAGGTCTCTCAACCCCGGAAAGTGAAGATCGAAGAGCTAAGCCGGAATCACCGGGAGATTCAGCCAAGCCGGCCACTCCCCGCCCACACAAAGGGTGATGGTGCGCCCCATGCGAGCGGGGTCGCGATCGAGAGTCGCTTGGTGCAAAATCCGACCCGGCACGGTCTCCCACTCAAAATCCTTGCCCATCAACGTCAGCGCCAGCCTATACCCGGGCGGCAAAACCAGGCTGGTCGGCCAAATTTCGACCTCGAGTTCTACCGGCTGTCCTGGATTCAACCATTCGATATCGTCATGGGCATGCCAAGGCCGCCCTGGGCGACTCAGGGCATCGACTTGTTTGCGGTGCGAAGCACGCAGCCAGCCCCGCGTGACCGGCGTAGGTTCGTGCGCCCCGTCAAAAATCACCTCTTGCCCGTCGGGAGCAAAGGCTCGCAACACCACAAACAAGTCCAGGTCGGTGGCCTCGCTGGCGACCCAAACCCGCAAACTCAAAGGCCCCAGAATTTCAAACTCCTGATCCTGTACCGGCATGAAAAATGTCACACCGGGCCCGTCGTTGTCGAATGTGAGACGCGTCGGCGCTGCAGCCTGTCGGCTCAATGACAAATTCGCCGCATCGAGATGCCAACGCTGCCATTGGGTGTTGGGCAGGGGGAAATCATCGGCGCAGCGACGGCTGCGTGGACCATCTGGCGTGCGCACCACCAGTTGCACCCTGGCCTGGTTTTCCCAACCATTGGCCAAGCCCTTGAGGTAGCGATCAAAAAACCGCTTTTGCAAAGCCACATATTCCGGCAGGTAAAAGCTCTCGTAATGTGTCCCCACATGCATGAACAGCCATTTGTGTTCAGACCCCGCACCTCGCCATCCCTCGATGTTGCCACGCATGTGAACCCCCGGCCCGCCCCAATTGCCAGCAGATAAAACGGGGACTTCGACGCGCGACAAGTCAGGGGTTCTCTCACGGTGCCATGCGTCACACCATTCATGGCGCAGTAACTCGGAAGGAAAATCGCTCCGATTACCCTCCAGCAGGTGTCCCGGCAACGCAGGTCCGGTGGTGCGCTCACCGGTATCTGCATCCACATGCGTGCTGTTGGCATTGCCATGCTGATTGACCAACACCTGTCGCGGCCACCAAGCCGACCAGAAACCGTGGCTGCAAATGCCTCCATGCCGAGCGACATCGCGATAAAAATCACTGGCCCCTTCCCAGGGACAAATGGCCGCCAGGTGGGGGGGGCGCCATGCGGCCACCAGCCATTGTTCGATGGCGTAATACGACACCCCCAGCAAACCCACCTTGCCGTTGGACCAGGGTTGTTGCCCTGCCCACTGTATGCACTCGGCGTAATCCTGTATTTCGCGCGGTGAAAAGGGATCCAGATAACCCGGTGATTTCCCGGTCCCGCGCGAGTCCACCTGGACCACCACGTAACCATCGGGCACCCAGCGCTCCGGATCCACCGTTTCCCAGCGTAAAAAGCGACCACTCGAACCTTGATGGCAGAGCTCCGGATAAATCCGGTTGAGTTTGTCCCATTGGGGCTTGAAAGCGTGCGCGAAATGCACGTCTTTGCCATAAGACCCATGGGCCATCACCACCGGAAATCGACCGTCTCCCTCGGGCCTGAATACGTTGGCACGCAAAACCTGGCCATCACCGACCTGAATCGGCACATCTTTTTCGAACCTCATGCGATCAACGATCCTTCAAGGCTTCAAGCCGATGCGCGGCAACAGGCGCTGATACAACTCCAACTCGGCTTTGAGTTTGGCGGCATATTCGGCTGTGCTGACTTCGGGCGTTGGCTCACCACTTTGGGCGGCAAATTTTTCGCGTGTATCAGGTCTGCGCAACACCGCTGCGATGTCATCACGCAATTTTTTGACCAATTCGGGTGGCATGCCTGCCGGCCCCACGACGCCCATCAGGGCGTTGGCCTCGGCAGTCGGCAGGCCCTGTTCCACCACAGTCGGGACATCGGGCAAAGCCGGGTTGCGGGTTTTGGCCGTGACGGCCAATACACGGGCCTTTCCACTGCGCAAGACCCCGGCAGTCGGCACAAACAAACTGGCGTACTGAACTTCGCCTGCGATCAACGCAGTGTACAAATCCGAAGCACCTTTGAAAGGCACATGCACCACATCGACGCCGGCTGCCGCATTGAAGATTTCGGCTCCCAGATGCGCTGCAGTGCCATTGCCCAATGAACCAAAATTGTATTTTCCAGGGGAAGCTTTGAGCAAACTCACGAACTCTTGCAAATTCGTGGCCGGGACAGTGGGCGCTGCCACCACGATGAACGGCAATGCGGTTAACTGCGCAACCGGCGTGAAATCCGCCAGAGGTCTATAGGGGGGGTTGGCCTGCAACAGGGGCGCGACCACATGTGCCGTGGAGGCAATGCCCAAGGTATAACCATCGGGAGCCGCATTGGCTACCTCGCGGGCGCCAATGATACCGCCTGCCCCCGGACGATTTTCAACCACCGGAGCTGCGCCTTTGTAGGTTTCGGCCAAGCCCTGTGCCACCGTGCGTGCAAAGAAGTCCGCCGCAGAACCCGCGGGCGTCGTCACAATGATGCGAATCGGCTTGTTAGGGAAACCAGTGACCTGTGCATGTGCAGTGGCCCCGCAAAAAAACGCTGTGGCCAATGCCAGGGTATAGGCTCGAAACATATGGAAATCTCCAAACAGTTGAACAGCACTTGCCTGGGCAAGTGGGCGCAATCTAATGGACAGCATCCAAGTCGTCAATGCCTTGGGTTACAAGCGCCCCCGATGAGAATGGACCTTGCAGACCCTCAAACCCTGAGTGCTTTGAACCCCCGGCTCGAAATCAGGTGAATCCATCCGCCCAGAGCCATGGCGCTCAACCAGACGAGCAGTGACATCCAGATCACCCAAGGAACCCCTTTCAGACCCCATTGGTGCCACCAGGCACTGAACAAGAGGATCATGGCGAAATGCCCCACAAACAGCCCGTAAGACATGTCGCTGAGCCAGCGCACTGCCGCCAGACACCGGCCGCCCAACTGGACGCCATCCATCGCCTGGACCCAGACAAAGATCAAACCTGCGGTGGCACCAGCCAGCAAGGGTCGCACACGGGTGTCAATGCTTTGATCCACCAGGATCATCAAGATGATCCCGCCCAAGCAAAGGCGTGCCTGGCGATTTTGCACGGCCAATGCGGTCAATGCGCCCATGCCGTAGGGCGCCCAAAAATAAATGCCCCATACGTCCAGAGCCGGTATCTTGCTCAAGACCATCAGCGAAACCAAGGTGGTGAGCATCAACACCAGCATGACATGGCGTTGCCAGCCCCACCGCCATGACAAGGCGAGCAGGCCGGCCATGAGCGCATACAACTGTAAGTCGATCGCCACATACCAGACGCCCGCCGACAATGCCGGGACGCCCCACAGGTCTTGCAACATGACAAGATGCAGGGCCCATTCGAGCAGGCTGGGCATGGGGGACACCCAGTCGGCATGACCCAACGCATGCCCCCAGACAGCGGTCACGCCCAGCACCACCACCAAAGCAAGCCACAGGGGCATGGCCAAGCGCCAAAACCGGCGCCAGATCAAGGAGAGCCAAGGTTTTGGCGCACCTTGGCCCAGGGACTGCATGGTTAAAAACCCGCCCATGACCAGGAAGGGTTGTACAGCCAATCGGCCATATTCCTGAAGGAAGTCGACCACCACAGGAGCCCAGGCGTTGAGATCATCGGCCATCGGGGCATAAATCATCAGGTGATGCCAGAAAATGAACTGAGCCCCCAAAGCTTTGATGGCGTCGATGATGATATAGCGGGGCATGAGCGCGCAGGTGTGAGCGTGTTTGGACAGAATTCGGCTGCAGTCTGAAGGAACTCCTTAGTCCAAGACAGCCCATCCTAGCAAACCCTGATTGTGAGGTTGATCTTTTTGAATTTACATTAATTTACACCAACGACAAACAAGTTTTGTGGACTTGCACTAGCAAGAGGCGAAACTGGAAAAAACTTGACTCAGTCAAGACTGGAGGTGACATGAACATGCGCGTTCCTGGTCTGGCGCCCGCGGGCATTTGGGCGCCTGGCTCCGGCGACATTCAGTCCTGTGCCATGTGGCCAGCGACTCAGAGGCTGTTTGCAGATGCCCAACTCGACTTTGAGCCTGTCTTCCGGTATCACCCACGCACCAGCCAATGGCAAATCACTCTGCCTCAGTCTCTTTACGAAGCTCACCGCGAGCGACTCGATCGCCTGCACCTCAGCGCTGCTGACCGCGAGGCCGGACCAGAGTTATTGCAAGAAATCGTGTTGGGCATGCTGGCCGCTCCGGTTCCCTTGATCTTTGAGCGTTGGGATCAATTTGAATCCCACCTCAGAATCAGGCTCAATATCGCGCGGGCGGCAGCCCGAACCAGCCTGCGTTTTGAAACCCGATCTGCCGAAAGACCCGGCGATTATTGGCAAGCCACCGAAGGCAGAGGCTATGTGCTGCGCGAAGGCGTAAGACTCGAGGACGCACTGATCGCAGCCACTCAACCCGAAGTCACAGGCCAGGCCTATGGATTTTCTTGTTATCGCGCCAGCGAGTACATCTTGTTGCTGGGCATCGCCCAGGAAGCACGCCAAGTGGCCCCTGCATACATGGAAGACATGGAACGTCAGTGCCGACAAGAGGTGTTGCGATCGGATCCGTTTCACCTGACCTATGCTTGTGAATACGGCACCATGGATCGACCGATCCCCCCCACTTTTTACATCCCGGGTGATCGCATCTGGTTCAAAAACCCCGACCCGATTTCATCCGACGTCACAGGCTATGAGGGATCGTGGGTGTTCTACCTCGGAAACGGGCTTTTTTCGAACTTTTGGCAGCGTGAGCAACCCTTTGACCTGATCACCAAATGTCTGGAAATTTACCATTGGAGGCATGCCGTCGAGCAAGCGGGATCAGAGGATGCTCGCATCAACGAAGATCGGGTCCAGGAAATGGTGGCTCAAACGCGGCGCGACCCCGTGGCCATGCAGCAAGTGCTCGCCCGGATGATGGTCTATCGCGATCCGGGCGGGGTCTATGCGGACGGCGGTTGCATCGACTCGACACGTGAAATTCCGCGACCCAATCTGTTTTGAGTTTCAACACGAACTCTGATCAGGAATCTCCAGTTTTAAAAATCAAACCCCAATTGATCGGGGACGGAATTCCGGGTCACAGCGGCTGCTTTTCGGGTCCGACGGGGCGCCCCGCTCCTCTCACCATCCATGCGCCAGTTTTTGCGCGAGGCGTGCTTCTCGATGACCGCTTGTTTACCCGCCTGGATTGCATCACTTCGACGCAAAGCATGTATCCGGTTTTTCGCCTCGCGGGTGGCGGCGGCCAAATCGACCAATGGCACGGCGATATCGACGCCCACTTTCAGACCCACGCGGGATTGAACCTCGGCAGGCATGCGCCATGGCTCCCACAACCACTCATCGGGCACCTTGCGCATGGCCGGTAACCACCGGCGCACAAAACGCCCCTGTGGATCGTGGTCTTGTGCTTGCTTGATGGGGTTATAAACCCGGGTGGTGTTGATGCCGGTGGTTCCCGATTGCATCTGCAACTGACTCCAGTGGATGCCCGGCTCGTAGTCCAAAAACTGGGTGGCCAGCCACTCACCCACCGGGCGCCAATGCAGCCACAGAGGATAGGCTGCGACCGACACCAGCATGGCTCGCATCCGAAAGTTCAGCCAGCCTGTCTCACGCAACATCACCACACAGGCATCCACCATCGGCCAACCGGTACGCGCCTGTTTCAGGGCTTCAAAATGCAAGGGGTTGAAATCGTCTTCACGCAAACCATCGTAACCCCGGTGCATGTTGCGCCATTCGATTTCGGGTTCCGACTCGAGTTTCTGGATGAAATGACAATGCCAGTACAAGCGGCTGATGAAAGCCGATAAGCTGGCTCGATGCCGCGATGCTTGCTCGGGCAAACTGGCCAGATGCGCTTGGGTGGTTTGGATCAACTCACGCATGCTCAGACAACCCCAGGCCAAATAAGGCGATAAACGCGAACAGGCGTCAGGAGCCGTCAGGGGAGACGACATGCCCCCTCGGTAGCCCAGGCTTCGGCCTTTCAAAAAACTGTGCAAAGTGGCCAAAGCCAGATCACGACCACCCGATTGGCGTTGTCTGGCCTGGTGGGCCAAATGGGGGGGGGCCGGCACCGATTCGGGGTCAAATACTTTGTTAACTGGATCGATGCAAACGGTTTGCCCGGGAGACCAAAAGGTCAAATCGCGCACTTCCTCCTGCGGCAAAGCCATCTGCGCCTCGTAGGCCGCCTGCCACTGATTTCGATGGCGCAAGCGCCGCACCACGCCAAATTGGCGATGCTCTTGCCAAGTCACGCCATGGCTTTGACACCAAGCCCGCACCTTGAGATCGCGGTCAAAGGTGTACCCATTACCCGTCTCCTCGTGCGAATGCAGTCGGGCAAATGGGGCCAGTGTCCAAATCCGCTGGAGGACATCGGTCAATTCGCCCCAATGAACTTCGATCCGCCCGCCCCGCCGTCTCAATTCTGTGTCCAGCGCCATCAACGACTCGCGGGCAAACTCAAAGTGGTGCAAAGCCGCATCGGGTTGTTGCCACAAGCCGGGTTCGACCACATGGATGCAACGCACTGGTCCCGATTGGGCCGCACGGGCCAGCGCAGCATGGTCATGCCATCGCAAATCCCGTTTGAACCAGACCAATTCGTATGACATGCCAAGATGGTACTGAAGCTTCAAAGACCCATGGGTGGCGGGGTCACCAAGCCCAGCGCGACTGGATCGCAATAGCCGACCATGGGCAAGGTCTAAGCTCATGTGGGTAAAGTGCTGCATCTGATCTACAAAGGCTGTTCCCCATGTCCCTGCTCGACTCCTTCATTCACGGCAATGCCTTGACCGAAATCCTCATCGAGAACCATCACCCCCACGCCCGTCAAAAACTCTCGACGGCTGCGGCCGATGCCTTGCGTCAGCATGTGCATGCCCCCGACACCTTGATGGCTTATGTCATCGGGCGAGAAGTCATGTCAGGATCCGGTGTCTGGGCCGTCACCAGCAGCCATTTCCTGATTCACCACGTCGTCACCGGGGCCGTGACTGCTTTGGACATGAAGCAAATCGATCGCTTCGAAGCCGTGCGCGGAAAATACGGGCACACCGTGCGGGTCAGTGCCCAAGGCCGACAGTGGGCCATGTACGGGACTGACAAAGACCTGGCGGCCACCATGCATCAGGCTCTGCAAACCCTGGGTCGATCCAGCGCCTTTGAAGACAAGCCTCCTCGCGGCACCTTGTGGGCGGCCTACTCGGGGCCACACCCCAGTGCCGAGCAGTGCCTGGCGGATGCGCGCCACAGATTGCAAGCGGCCTGAGGATCTGCCCCCCATTCAGCGCTGGCCTGTGGTCAGCGCCTGACGCGATCAATCTGCCATCACCATGGCCACCCGTCCCAGGGTCTGGGTTTGTCTGATGGCTTTGTGCAACTCGGCCACCCCATCCAGACCCACGGTGCGAGTGACGATCGGCTTGATCTTGCCGGCCTGGATCAAATCAAGTGTTTTGGCGATTTCGCTCAGGGTGACATAGCGGGAGGCGTGAATCTCAAGCCCACGGTGCAGTAATTTTTGGGGGTCCACCATGAAGCTGGGGTCTTGTCCATACACCCCAGCCGGGCTCGACCCGATCACCACTAACCGGCCCCGCACTGCCAAAGAGGCCAACGACTGCTCCAGGGTGCCCCGCGCACCCACGATGTCGATGGCTGCATCAACGCCTGCACCTGCCGTGGCGGCCATCACCTGTTCTGACAGCGGCCCCTGCTCGACATCGATGTACTCATCGGCTCCCACTTGTCGGATGAAATCCAACCGCTCAGCGCCCCGGTCTGCAGCCAGCACTCGGGCACCGCACAAACGCGCCATTTGAATCATGTGGATGCCGATGCCGCCGGCTGCGCCGACCACCAACGCCGAATCGCCGGGTCGCAGTTTGGCCTCTTGGACACAAGCGTGATAGGGGGTGGCAATCGCATCCGAGCCCACCGCGGCATCGAGGTCAGATACGCCTTCAGGAATCGCCACCACATTGCGCTCGGGCAATGCCACATATTGGGCATACCCCCCATCGATGGCCTGGCCCACCTGGCCCCAAGCAGCCAGGCACAGGGTCTCGCGCCCGGAACGACAATGGCGACATTGACCACAGGTCAGGTAAAAGTGGTTGGTCACCCGGGTACCCACACTCACCGTGCGCACAGCCGAGCCCACGGCCACCACCCTTCCGGCGATCTCATGACCGGGGATGCGGGGATACTGGCGCACCCGACCGGGCGTGGCCAGCAGATTCACCACCGTCAACCCCACTCCGCAGGCGCTGACCTCCACCAGCACATCGGTCGGCCCCAAAGTCGGCTGCGGAACCTCTCGCAACTCCATCTCAGCCCCAAATTCTTTCATCACCCATGCTTGCATTGCAGACCTCTCATGCTCATTGACGGTCATTTTGCAAGTCAGGGGCCTGGTTGACAATCCTTTTCAGTCACCGACGGGGCGATCGCCAATCACCTGGTCGTGGCCATGAGAGCCCTATTCGCAACATGCGATCCGAATTGACTCACCCTCCGGCCTTGTTTGAACCAAGGAATTACATTTTGAGCGCCCCCCTCTCCTCTCGACTCTGGCATGCGTGACAAGCGGGCGCACGCACGGCTGGTTATCATGCGGTGATCCTTACTGCTCAAGGCTGGTTCATGAAATTCGGTGACTTCGTCAAAGTGAAATCGTTGGCCAGCACGGCCGGGTTTAAAGAAAACCTTCAACGCCTGGGGCTGGACATGCCATGCGACGACACACTGGAATCGGGGCCCGACTCGGTCATGGCCCAGCCCCTGCAGATCGGCCCCTACACCGTGGGCAATCGCTATGCGGTTCACCCGATGGAGGGCTGGGACGGTCATGCCGACGGTAGCCCCAGTGAACACACCCTGCGTCGCTGGCGCCATTTCGGTCTGTCCGGGGCCAAAATGATCTGGGGCGGCGAAGCGGTGGCGGTTCGCCACGATGGTCGCGCCAACCCACGTCAATTGGTCATGAATGAAGCCAATCTGAAGTCGTTGGCTGGCTTGCGCGAGACCCTCGTGACCGCACACCGCGAACGCATGGGCAATGATCAAGGCTTGCTCATCGGCTTGCAACTCACCCACTCGGGCCGCTTTTGCAAACCCCATGACGACACTCGCATGGAGCCGCGTGTGCTTTACCGGCACCCGCTGCTGGATGGCAAATTTGGTCCGCCGGAAAACCTGGTGGTGATGACCGACAGTGACATCCGCAAACTCATCGCCGACTTTGTGGTGGCCGCCCGACGTGCCTGGCAAGCCGGTTTTCAATTTGTCGATCTCAAGCATTGCCACGGCTACCTGGGCCACGAGTTCCTGTCAGCCAAAACCCGTCCTGGCGATTTTGGCGGCTCGATCGAAAACCGCACCCGCTTTCTGCGTGAATTGGTTCAAGGGATTCGCTCTGAGGTGCCCGGTTTGGGCATTGGCGTGCGCCTGTCGGCCGTCGATTTTTTGCCCTACAAACCCGATCCCGAGCAATCTGACGCCGAAACCCTGGGTCCCGGCGTGCCGGTAGACGCCAGCGGCGCCCTGCCCTATCGCTATGGGTTTGGCATCGACGAGGAAGACCCCGGCAAAATGCAGATCGAGGAAACCGCCGAATTCCTGCAAGTGCTGACCGAACTCGACATCCCCATGGTCAATGTGACGATCGGCAGCCCCTATTACACCCCGCACGTCACCCGTCCTGCCCTCTATCCCCCATCGGATGGCTATCAACCGCCTGAAGACCCGTTGATCGGGGTCATGCGGCATCTGGCTTTGGTGCGCGACCTCAAGGCCCGTTTTCCGCAGTTGGCGTTTGTCGGCAGCGGCTACACCTATTTGCAGGAATTTCTGCCTCATGTGGCTCAAGCGGTGGTGCGTGCGGGCTGGACCGACATGGTCGGGCTGGGCCGCATGATGTTGTCTTATCCCGAACTCGCCGCTGACGTCCTCGAGGGGCGCCCCTTGCAACGCAAGCGACTGTGCCGCACCTTCAGCGACTGCACGACCGCACCCCGCAACGGCATGATCTCGGGCTGCTTCCCCCTGGACACCCATTACAAAAAGTCACCCCACATGGTGGCGCTGACCGACATCAAAAAAGCGGCCAAGTTGGCCTGAAGGGCAACCATGCACAGCCTCAACTTGATCGACGAACAAGGCCAACCCGCCCGCTATCGCCTGCAAGGCCAAGCATCGGCGAGCAGCGTGCGCGGCCCCTTCAACCGCATTGCTTACTCGGCCGCTCATGTGGTGGCTGACCCCCGTGCGGCCATCGACCCTTGGCTGGACAGCGCTCTCGATTGGGACGCCACCCTGGCCTACCGCCATCATCTGTGGTCGCTTGGGCTGGGCGTGGCCGAGGCCATGGACACCGCACAACGCGGCATGGGCATGGACTGGCCGACTTCTTTGGAATTGATTCGTCGCACCCTGAAAGAAGCGCGCAGCATCAAGGGCGCACAGGTGGCCAGCGGTTGTGGCACCGACCACCTTGAACTGAGCCAGGTCACGACCCTGGATCAGGTGATCCGCGCCTATGACGAGCAAATCGAGGCCATCGAAGCCCTGGGTGGGCAACTGATCATCATGGCCAGTCGTGCCCTGGTCCAGGTGGCACGTTCACCGGCTGACTACGAAAAAGTCTACGACCACATTCTGAGCCAGGTCAGCCAACCGGTCATCTTGCATTGGCTGGGCGACATGTTCGATCCGCAACTGGCGGGCTATTGGGGCCATCACGATTTGGACGCCGCCACCCGGGTGGCCCTGGGTGTCATGCAAGCCCATGCCGCGAAAGTCAATGGCATCAAGGTGTCGCTGCTGAACAAAGATCGGGAAATTGACTTGCGCCGCCAACTGCCTGCTGGTGTGCGCATGTACACCGGCGACGATTTCAACTATGCCGAGCTCATCGCCGGAGACGGTGTGGGTGAGCACGAAGTTCACCGGCACAGTGACGCCTTGTTGGGCATCTTCGATGCCATCGCGCCCGCTGCCAGCGCAGCCCTGTCCGAACTTGCCGCGGGTCGGGTCGAGGCTTTTCACGCCATCTTAGGTCGCACCGTCCCCCTGTCGCGTCACATCTTTCAAGCACCGACCCGTTTCTACAAAACCGGCGTTGTCTTCATGGCTTGGCTTAATGGCCACCAGTCGCATTTCACCCTGGTGGGCGGACAACAAAGCGCTCGCTCTGTGCCCCACCTGTGTCAGGTTTTCAGGCTGGCCGATCAGGCGAACCTGCTGGTTGATCCCGATCTGGCCGTGCGGCGCATGCGCCAATGGCTGGCGGTGCACGGGGTGGACGACTCAAGCCACTGAGTCAGGATCTGGTGGCTGCAGGACCTGCGCCACTTGCCGCATGCGCGCCAATGGGTCCATCTCTGCCAGCGCTGCCAATTTCCAGTCCGCATCCATGGGTAAAACCTCGGCGTAGCGGTTAGCCAGCCAACCGCAATCATCGAGCCGATACGGGGGCATCCAAGGCAAGCGGTCTGCCACGCCCTGGCGTTGTGCCTGGGCAATGGCCTGTCCCATGTGATCGGCATGGCGCTGAAATTCGGTCGGCAACGCCACCTCGGGATCTGCCGCCAAATAGTGAATCTCGCCCTGCCATACCCCATAAGGTCCCGGCTGCGCCCCGATCAATTCAAAACGCAATCCGCCCTGACAAACGATCTGCAGCAAAGCAGGTTGGAGTTCGACATGGCGACGGATGTGCGCCATGCATCCCACCCTGTGGAAATCGGGCACATCGCCCGGAGTTTGGACCTCACGCCCTTGCTTGAGCCACACCACCCCAAACGGCGTTTGGTTCCGATGGCAGCGTTTGATCAGATCCAGATAGCGGGGCTCAAAGATCTGCAAACGCAGCATGCCATCGGGAAAGACCCCGTGCGAGAGCGGAAACAAAGCAATGGTGTCGGGTATGCTGGACATGATCAAAAAAACAGGAATTCTTGCGATTTTCACCGCATTCAATGCCCCCTGCCCCACAGGTCTATCATCGCCTCATGCAAGGCTCCCGAATCAGTCCCGAACGCAGTGCGAACCGAATAACCCTGGCCCTGGCCTTGAAGCAGGTGCGCTCTCAAACGCTGGCTCTGATGGATGCATGGCAATGGGCATTGCCCAGCCTGCAAGTGCCCTATGCACCGGGACTTAACCCGCCCTTGTGGGAGTGGGGCCACGTGGCCTGGTTTCAAGAATGGTGGACCGTGCGACACCCGCTGCCTGCGCTGGGCAAACGCGGTCATGCTGACGGCGGTCATGCCCCGTCGATCCTGCCAGGTGCCGATGGACTTTACAACTCCAGCACCGTCGAGCACGCCAGCCGCTGGGCTTTGCCCCTGCCCCATCTGGAAGATACCCGCGAGTACATGGCGCGTGTGCACACGCTCAGCCTGACTCGACTGGCACAAGGGCACGACGACTCGGATGATGCGTTGTATTTCTGGCGCCTGGTCCTGTTTCACGAAGCGATGCACAACGAAGCCTCGGTGTACATGGCGCAGGCCCTGGGCATCGACCTGCCCGACGCCATCACACGCCGCCCCGATGCCCAGGCGCCCATCAACCCGGAGCCCGCCCTGCAAGTTCCCCCCACTCGGATCGATCTTGGTCATGTGGGTTCAGGCTTTGTGTTTGACAACGAAGTCGGTTGTTCCCCGATTGAATGTCCTGCCTTCGAGATCGACACCCGACCAGTTAGCTGGGGCGCATACCTCGATTTTGTGGGCCAGACGGGTCACCCGGCACCCGATCCTGTACGCCACGACGGCACACAGTGGTGGATTCGGTGCGGATCCCGATGGCAGCCGGTGCCGCTGTCCGCCCCCGCCACGCACTTATCGGCCCTTGACGCCGAAGCCTGGTGCGTCTGGGCAGGCCGTCAGCTGCCCAGCGAAGCGCAATGGCGTGTTGCTGTCGCGCTGCCGGGTTTTGAATGGGGTGAGGTCTGGGAATGGACCCGCACACCTTTTGCGCCTTTTCCGGGCTTCGAGGTGCACCCCTATGAAGATTACTCGCTGCCCTGGTGGGACACGCACCGCGTCCTGAAGGGAGCGTCCTGGGCCACGCATGCCTGCATGGTGGATCATCGTTTCCGAAATTTTTTCCTGCCCCGGCGCACCGACCTGCTGGCCGGATTCAGGTCGGTGGCCAGCGTCTGAAGCCGCCGCCTTGCCAACGCACCTAACGGGTCAGCACCCGCCGGCTCCAGGCACTGAGGGCGTCAACCCCTGCCACCAAAAGCAACATCGCCAGCAGCACCGTGGCGGTTTTGTCCATCTGAAACAGCCCCAGGTGAAACGACAGCAACTGCCCCAATCCACCGGCACCCACCACGCCCAAAATCGCCGCCGCCCGAATGTTGTTTTCCCATCGATACAGGGTGTAACTCATGACCTGTGGCAAAACTTGTGGAAGGATCGCATAGCCCAACAAGCGCACACCTCGCACACCATGCGCTCGCAAGGCCTCAGCCGGACCACGTGGCGCGTTCTCCATCGCCTCCGCAAAGAGGCGACCCAAGACACCTGCTGTGTGCACCGCCAAAGCCAGGGTGCCGGCAAATGGCCCCAGCCCGGCCGAAATCAGCAACAGTGCAGCCCAAACCAATTCGGGAATGGCTCGCAGCACGTTGAGCAAACCGCGTGTCAGCCCACTGACCCAAACGGACTCTTCGGGGTGCACCCGGCTGGCTGCCCAAGCCAGCGCCAACCCCGCACAGGCGGCCAATAGCGTGCCCAACAACGACATCGCCAATGTCTCCAGGGTGGCCCAAGCCACCTTGACCACAAACACCGGCGAGAGATCAGGACTGAAGAACTCGGACACAAAGCGCCCCATGCTGCGCAGGGCATCGAGCGATAAAAATTCTCCCCAGCGCAAATCGAGGCTGATAAAACTGGCCAACACCAGTGCGCCGATCCCCAACACCAGCCAACAGGCCTGACAGCGCACATGGAACCAAGGTGCCGGACGCGGCACACTCGACTGGGGCGCAATCGGTGCGGTCATGTCAATCCAACGCCCGCCGCAATGCAGCGCTGACCCGATCGGCCAATGCCACCAACAACACAAAGACCAGCAACAAAGTAGCCACCTCGCCACCGTTGAACATCTTCATGGCATTGTCCATTTGTTGACCCAAGCCACCTGCTCCGACAAAGCCCAGCACCACCGATGAGCGAACCGCACACTCCCAACGGTACACGGTGTAACTGGTCAGTTCAGCCGCATGGGTGGGTAACAAGCCGTAGAAAAAAGCCTGCAAGCGCCCGCCGCCTGCACGCAGCAAGGTGTGCGTGGCATGGGGGTCGCCACTTTCAAAAATTTCACTGTAGACCTTGCCCAACATACCCGCGTAGGTCAGGGCAATGGCCAAGACCCCGGCCGCAGGACCCAAGCCCACCACCCGCACGAAAACCAAGGCCCAAACCAACTCGGGAATGCTGCGCAACACAATCAGCAACCCACGAGCAAATTGGCGCACGCACCATGGCAGCGTGGCCATCCGACCCGACAACACGGAGACCGACAACACCCGTGTGTTGATCAAAGCCAAAGGGATCGCCAGCACCAAGGCCAGCGAGATGCCTGCGGTGGCCATGGCCAAAGTGCGCCAGGTGTCCAACGCCACCACCCTCAAAAAATCCGCATCGAAGGCCAGGGGCCAGAAACTGGCCACAAAGGCGACACTGACCCGTACATTGTCCGGATCAAAAAACACCCAAGGTTTGAACTCGGTCGCCACCAGCAAAGGCCACAGCAACACCGCCGCAACGGACAGCCCAAACAGACGACCCAACCAGGCCGGATCACGCATGGGGGCGGTGTCAGTCAAAGGATTGCGAGCAGACATGGTCCATCAGCGGCAATGCATCACCGCCGCCGCTTCAGGCTGCGCAGGTTCAGGCAGGGTCTGAGTGACTTGGTGCAACTCGTGCTCGAAGTGCTCGTACAAGGCAGACAAACGCTCCGGGGTGACGGCGACAGAGGGCAAATCGAAGACCACACGCCCCTCGCGCATGCCGATGATGCGCGGAAAAAACATGAGGGCCGTCTCCACTTGGTGCAAAGTAGCGACCAAAGTGATGCGGCGGGCCCGGGCCTCTTGGGTCAGGGTTTGCATGACCATCCGGGCGCGCGTTGGATCCAGCGCCGACAAGGGCTCGTCGATCATCCACAAACTGGCTGGTGCCAATAAGGCTCTCGCCAATGCCACCCGCTGACGCTCACCCCCGGATAAACGATCGACCCGCTCAAACATCTTGTCGGCCAAATCCAAACGGTTGAGCGCATCATGTACCGCCTCCAGATCGACGGGGTAGAGCAAAGAGCGCAAGCTTTGCAGCAAACTCATGGCCGGCAAACGCCCCGCCAGCACCGAAGTGACCACCCGTTGTCGAGGGGGCAACGGCGGCACCTGCGGGGCTAAAAACAATCGCCCACGACACTGTTGCAGTGCGGTCGTGCTCAAAGTCCAGGGGTTCACGTCATCGAGCAGCACTGTGCCTTGCGATGGACGCAAGCCACAGGACATGACTTGAAGCAAAGTGGTCTTGCCTGCTCCGGAGGGGCCGATCACCGCCACCTGCTCGCCCTGCGTCAGACTGAGTTCCAGGTCCTGCAATGCAGCTCTCGCCCCGGCCTGCGCAGCAGGGTGACGCGCTTGCAAAGCCTGCAGATGGACTTTCAAGATCAGACCTGGATCAAATAATCAAAGCAGCCCTGCAGACTGAGCAGCGGCTTCGAGTCCTTTGTAATTTTCATTTTGCGTCGGAATATATCGGGTAGCCCGATTGAGTCGCAAGATTTCCGCATGCTTGGGCTGTGCCGGATCGAGTGCCAACAACGCCGCCTTGATTCGGTTTTGCAAATCGGCAGGCATGTCGGTGTGCACCGACCAGTTGTAATTAAAATAAGTCGGCGTGGTGTAGAAAACCTGGACTGCCGAAGTGTCGACCTTGTTTTCGCTCACGAATTTTCGCCACACCGTGATATCCAAGGCCGCCGCATCGACCCGGCCACTGACCACCGAAGCGATGGTGGCATCGTGCGCCCCGCTGTAAGCGACTCGCTTGAAATCACGCTCGGGATTGAGTCCGGCCTGCAAGAGAAAGCTGCGCGGCATCAGATGACCCGAAGTGCTGCTGGCAGAGCCAAACGAAACCTGCTTGCCCTTGAGATCGTTCAAATCACGAATGCCCGACTGGGTCTTGGCAATGAAAACCGACTGAAAACGCGTGTCTTCCTCCCGTTGCGCCAAGGCGATCACTTTGCCACCTGAGCGACGAGCCGCCTGCACATGGGTGAAACCGCCAAACCAGACCAGATCGATGCGCTTGTTGACCAAAGCTTCGACCGCCGCCGGGTAGTCGCTGACCGGGGTGAACTCGACTTTCATGCCCAAGGTCTGCGACAAATACTCGGCCAGCGGAGTGAACTTGCGAACCTGTTCGGTTGCAGCTTCTTCGGGAATGGTGCTGACTTTCAAAACAGGCTGGGCCCAAGCAGGGGCAGCAGTCAGCGCCATGACAGAGATACAACCCAGCAGCATGCGGCGGGTCAGTGAGGACAAGGTATCGTTCATGAAATGGTCATTTGATCAAAGAGCTCCATTAGACTCTAACGGACAATTCTGTGGAGAGTTTGGGGATTAATCCCTTCCATGCAGGACCGAAGCGAACTTTCTACAATGGGCATGTGCCATCATCGCTCACTTTCATCCAAACACAGGCCGACGACCTCATCAGCACGACCACCGAGTTGCTGGCAGGTCTCTTGCACCCCCAAGCCTACCTGTCGCCCAAATTTTTCTACGATCCGTTGGGCTCTCAACTCTTCACAGCCATCACCCAACTGGCCGAGTACTACCCCACCCGCACCGAAGCACAAATCTTTGCCCGCCACGGTGCCGAAATGGCCCGACATGTTCCAGCCCACGCCGTGATGATCGATCTGGGGGCGGGTTGCTGCACCAAAGCTGCCCGTTTGTTTCCAACACTGCGTCCCCAGGTTTATGTGGCGGTGGACATCTCGGCCGAATTTTTACGGGATACCTTGCAAGGCTTGGCCCGACAACACCCCGCGCTGCCCATGTGCGGTCTGGGGATGGATTTTTCCCGCCACCTCAGTTGGCCCGCTGCTGCACAAGATTGGTTACAAAGCCAACGCGCACAAAGACAACCAAGGGTCGTGTTCTACCCCGGTTCGAGCATCGGCAACTTCAGCCCTGAACAGGCTTTGGTGTTGCTGCGCCAAGCGCACGACCTGTGCCGCCAGGGGTCTGACACAAGCGGTCTGCTGATTGGCGTCGATCTGATCAAACCCGAACCCGTGCTGCAGGCCGCCTACGACGACAACCTGGGCGTCACTGCCGCCTTCAATCGCAACATCCTCTTGCACGCCAACGCCATTTTGGGCAGCAACTTCAACCCCCGGCTTTGGGACCACGTGGCCTGCTTCAACCCGTCTCATTCGCGCATCGAAATGCACCTGCAAAGCCAAGTCCGGCAACAGGTCAGTTGGCCTGGTGGGCAGCGCGAATTTGAAGCCGGCGAACGCATCCACACCGAAAACTCCTACAAATGGAGCCAGGCTGAGTTTGCAGATTTGCTTCGTCAGGCGGGCTTTGATCCTCGTGCCCATTGGACCGATGAAGCCGGCTGGTTCGGAGTGTTTTGGGCCCAGGCATGAGCTTCCTGCACCGTCATCCTCGACCCAGAGTGGGCATCGTCACACCGGCCCTGGCGGACGCCAACAACGGCAACTGGCAAACCGCCCGGCGATGGGCACGCATGTTGGCGACCTCGAATCGGGTTCATTTGCTCAGCCACTGGCCCGACGCCAGTGCTCCGGAAATCGATGTTTTGCTGGCCTTGCACGCACGCCGATCGGCTGACGCCATCTCCGCCTGGAGCCGGCATCACCCTGAGCGCCCCCTGATCGTGGCCCTGACCGGCACCGACCTCTACCGAGACATCGCCACCGATGCAAACGCCCAGCACTCGCTTGCGGTGGCGCATCGCCTGGTGGTGCTGCAAGACCAGGGTCCCAACGAGTTGCCCCCGCACTTCAGATCGAAATGCCGGGTGGTGTTTCAGTCCAGCACATCGCGTCAACCCCTGCAGAAAACGCAACGCCACTTGCGGGTTGCTGTGGTCGGTCACCTCAGAGCCGAAAAATCACCCCAAACGGTGTTTGAAATAGCTCGCCTGTTGCAACCTCTAGACGGTATTTTGATCGACCACCTGGGCGCGGCACTCGACCCCGAACTGGGGCGCATCGCCCAATCGATCATGGCGCAGTGCCCGCACTACCGTTGGGTGGGTGGCGTCAGCCATGCGCAGGCAAGGCAGCGAATCCAGCGCGCCCATGTGCTCTTGCACACCAGCCAAATGGAGGGGGGCGCCCATGTCATCATGGAAGCCATCACCAGTGGCACGGTTGTGTTGGCCTCGCAGGTTGCAGGCAACATCGGCATGCTTGGCCGCGACTATGCGGGCTACTTCCCTTGGGGCGATGCCGACCGTGTGGTGGCCCTGCTGCGAAAATGCCGGCTTGAACAGGCTCAATCTGCCCCCTGCCCGACCGACCTCTTGCCCCAATTGCACGCACAATGTGCCCTCAGGGCCCCATTGTTTGCACCGCAACGCGAAGCCCACGCCTTGCAACAACTGGTGCACGAACTGCTCAACCCTTGATCCATGGATCCCCAATGAACACCCTGAAATCGACCCCTCGTTTGACCAGCCTCTCGCATGGCGGTGGCTGCGGTTGCAAAATTGCACCCGGCGTGCTGAGTGAAATCCTGCGTGGCACCACCGCCATGCCGATCCCGCCCCAACTGTTGGTAGGCATCGAAACCGCCGACGACGCAGCGGTCTATCAACTCAACGATGAGCAGGCCCTGATCGCCACCACCGACTTCTTCATGCCCATCGTTGACGATCCCTATGACTTTGGTCGCATTGCTGCCACCAATGCCATCAGCGATGTCTACGCCATGGGCGGTCAACCCATCATGGCACTGGCCCTGGTGGGCATGCCGGTCAGCGTGCTACCGGTCGACACCATTGCCCGCATCCTCGACGGCGGGCAGTCGGTCTGTCGGGACGCAGGCATCCCGATCGCAGGGGGACACACCATCGACTCGGTCGAGCCCATCTATGGCCTGGTGGTCATGGGTCTGGTGCATCCCAAGCGGGTCAAACGCAACGCCGATGCCCGCGTCGGTGACCGCCTGATCCTGGGCAAACCTCTGGGCGTGGGGGTGTTATCCGCCGGTCTCAAAAAAGAGGTGCTCAGCGACGATCAATACGCTCAAATGATCGCCAACACCACCCGTCTCAATACCCCGGGGCCAGACCTGGCCGCACTCGATGGTGTTCATGCCCTGACCGATGTCACCGGCTTTGGCCTGGCCGGACACGCGCTTGAAATCGCACGGGGGGCCGGCGCTCACATCGAGATCGACATGGCGCGCGTGCCCTTGCTGCCGGGCGTCAAAGAACTGGCGGCTCAGGGCATGGTCACCGGTGCATCCGGGCGCAATTGGGATGCCTATGGGTCCGAGATTTCTTTGGGCTCCAACCTCACCCCTGTCGATCAAGCCTTGCTCACCGACCCGCAAACCAGCGGTGGTTTGCTGGTGTCTTGCTCACCTGAAGCGGTCGGTTCGGTCTTGGAGATCTTCCGGCGACACGGCTTTGCCGATGCCGCAGAAGTCGGCCAAATCGGTGCCGGGATCGAGGGCAAACGCCTGTCCGTGAACTGAAACCTGCGGGTTGACCCCGTCCAGCCAGACTTCGGGGCTGATGAGCGCCGGCTTCAGGGCGCTTCGTCGCGGATCGGGTTGCGCAGCACCCCGATGCCCTGAATTTCCACCTCACACACATCCCCGGGCTTCATCCAGACCTGTGGCTTTCTGGCCATGCCCACGCCTGAAGGGGTTCCGGTGATGATGATGTCGCCGGGTTGTAAAGCCATGGCTTGCGAACACACGGTCACCAGGGTCGCGACATCGAACACCATGTCGCGGGTATTGGCGCTTTGCAAGACCTGGCCGTTCAGACGACACTCCAGATGAAGATCGGTCGCCCCGGGTGGCAGCTCATCGGCGGTCACAAAATCAGGTCCGAAAGACCCGCTTTGATCAAAGTTCTTGCCCAGCATCCACTGGTTGGTGCGCAATTGGAAATCACGCAGGCTGCCATCATTGAAAATCGAATATCCCGCTACATGCGACAGGGCATCTGCTGGCGAAATGTAACGACCGGCTTTGCCGATGACGGCCACCAACTCGGCTTCGTAATCGAACTGGCTGGACACCTTCGGACGAATCAAGGCCTGCTCATGAGCCACCCAGGAGCTGGGGTAGCGCTGAAACACCACCGGATGCTCGGGCAATTGGAAATGGCTCTCCGCCGCATGGTCTACATAATTGAGTCCAATCGCCAACGCCTTGCCGGGGTTGAGCACCGGCGGCAGCCAACGCAGACCCGCCAACGGCAACCTGTGGGTGGCCTGGGCCTGAATGCTGCGCAGTTGCGCCCAACCGGCATCGCCCAAACGCAACACCTCATCCAGACTGGCAGGTGCACCTGCCCGGGTCAAATCGATCAGGTGATCGGCATCGATGCGTGCACCCAGGCTGGGCACACCTTGTTCGTTCATGAAAGCGATCAAACGCATGTCATTCCTTGGTTTAAAGCGCCGCAATGGGCGGCTCGTGGTTCACAATGAAGTCCTCCGGCAACTCGGGACCCCAGACATAAATCGAATCTTCCGGCGGGTGATCTGCAGCCGGCCAATCGATGTCGTGCGGGATGAAATCGATGTCGTGCGAGTACTCGCACCAACTGCCCCAGGGATCGCGCACGTAATAAAAATAATTGGAGCCCAGCACGTGCCGCCCCACGCCCCAGCCCCGCCGGTAGCCGGCATTGCGCATTTGCTCTGAACCCCGCCCGACTTCATCCACGCTGCCCACATCCCAACTGGCGTGGTGCAGACCGGGCGCGTTAGATTTGGCAAAAGCGACCAAATGATGATCGCTGCCATGGGCACCGTGCATGAAAGCAATGCCCTCACCCGACCGGTCCGACAAACGCAAGCCCAGCACCCCGGTGCAAAAATCGACCATGCGGTTAACGTCCGGTGTAAAAAATAACACATGCGACAAGCGCCTCGGCCGCACCAGCGCCGTGCGGCTGCGCGAAGGTGCCGCACCCTGTCCCAAAGGCACCGCCACCGGCGGTGTGGGGCGGGCTTTTTCGCTCGGCGAAACCTTGGGACCCACCACCAGCTGCCAAGGCGTGCCGTCTGGATTGCGCAACCAGAGCCCCGTCCCGTCCGACAGAGCGTGCGGCTCGCAAGCCAAACCCAATCGGGCGATGTGCTCGGCCATGGCGGCCTCATCAGCGGCGTCGATGGCAAAGCTGACATACTCCAGTCGCTTGACGCCCACACCCGCAAAAATCGATGCCCAAGCATGATCGTTGCCGTCGGTGTGCAAGTCCAGGCGCTCGGCCACCGGATGGACTGCGAGCCCGAAATGCCCGTAAAAATGCTCGGCCTCGGCCAAATTGGGCACCGACATCACAAACCGATGAACGGAATGAACCGCCCGCACTCCGGGGCGTCTTAACAAATCAGGCTTCATCGCCAATCTCCTGTTTCAAAGTCTGATCCCCGTGCTGATCAACCGTAAGTTGAACGGGGCATCTCGACATCGCCATACAACTTGTAAACGCGGGCATCTGGTGCGATGACGGGCATCGACAGATTCCATGCCTGCCATGCGTCCTTCAGCCCGCTTAGCACATCAGGATGCCGATCGCGCAGATTGGCCCGTTCGCGGACATCAGACTCCAGGTTGAAGAGGTAATCCACTCCCTCGATGTGCAAATACTTCCAGGGGCCGCGACGCAATGCCCGTTGATTTCTGTGTTTCATGCGCCAACACAAATCGCCCGGGCGGGTCCAACTCGGTTCAGACCAGGCGGGACTGAGGTCGACGCCATCCATCGGATGATCGGGATCCTGGGCCACGCCGGCCGCCGCCAACAATGTGGCCGACCAGTCCATGGTGAGATTGGGCGTCGTGTGTACGAGGTCTGCGGCAATGCGGCGTGGCCAACGCACCAGCAAAGGCACGCGCAAGCCACCCTCGAGCAGATCCATTTTTTGCCCCATGAACGGCCAGTTGTTTGAAAAGCGCTCGCCGCCGTTATCGCTGGTGAACACCACCAAGGTGTTGTCAGCCTGACCGGTGCGCTCCAATGCATCGAGCATCTCTCCGACGCCCTCGTCCATGTGGTGAATCATGCGCTGATATACGGGCACCGACCCCCCATCGGTGTGCTCACCCTGATTGAAGGTGTGCCGGGACTCTTCCACATCCTCGCGGGTCAGCCAGGGCCAATGGGGCGCGGTGTAGTGAACACTCAAAAAAAACGGCGCCTTGACCGGGTCTTGCCGTTCGATGAAATCGACTGCCCGGGCACTGATCAAATCGGTGAAATAACCTTCTTGACTGCTGGGTACTTCGTTGTCCCAAAGATCCGGGTTGCCACGCACATCGGTATGGGCAAAATAGTCCAACCCTCCGCTGTGACACCCAAAAAATTCCTCATAGCCCGAAAGACGCGGTCCAAATTTGGGCGGCGCACCCAAGTGCCATTTGCCGAACAATGCCGTGCGATAACCCGCTCCCCGAAGCAAGGAAGGCAAAGTGGGATGCTCTGGCGGAACCCCCATCAGGTGGGCAGTGGGCCCCAAAGGCTCCTCCGCCGCCCCACGCAGCCGGTATTGCCAGCGCCCGGTGATCAGGGCAAAGCGCGTTGGCGAACACAATGCAGAGTTGGCATAAGCCTGAGTGAACCGCATGCCCTGGCGTGCCATGGCATCGAGCCTGGGCGACACGTCAGCCGACTGGTTGTACACGTCCCGGGCCCCGGTACAACCCAAATCAGCATAGCCCAGATCATCGGCCAAAATGAAAATGATGTTGGGACGCTGGTTCATCTTGTGCTTTGCCAAACGGGTTTCACCGGATCAATCAGCACGGATGTTGGCGCTGCGCGCCAACTGCACCAGACTATCGCCATCCTGGCTCATCAGGTTAGCAAATTCAGCCGGGGTGCCGATCACAGGCTCAGCACCGACGCGGGCGAAAGTTTGGCGCACTTCATCCGACTGGAGCGCCTTGACCATGGCAGCATTCAGCCGCTCAACCACATCGTTCGGGGTGCCGGATTTGACCAGCACACCCATCCAATCGCGCAGAGTGACCTCGGGATAGCCCAGCTCGGCCATGGTCGGTACATCTTTGAGCGAGGGCAAGCGACGGCTGGACGTCACTGCCAATGCCCTGAGTTTGCCGGTCTCGATGTGACCCAGCACCGGGGCCGTGGCAGCAAACATCATCTCGACCTGGCCGGCCATCACATCACCCACCGCTTGCGGAAAAGCCAGATAAGGCACATGCGTCATAGGCGCACCTATTTTTTGAGAAAAAAGCTCGCCCGCCAGATGCGCCGGTGAAGCAATGCCACCCGAAGCAAAGTTGATCTTTCCAGGATTAGACTTCACCCATTGGGCCAATTCGGCCACGCTTTTGGCCGGCACCTTGGGGTTCACCACCAAAACGTTGTAAGTGAACAGGGTCTGCCCCACAGGCGCAAAATCACGCTTGAAGTCGATATTGACATTGCGAAAAATCACAGGGGTCAGCACCATACCCCGATACACATTGATCAGGGTGTAACCGTCGGCCGGTTGACGCAGCAGGTCTTGCATCCCGACAATGCCGCCAGCGCCGACCTTGTTGTCGACCACCACCGACTGCCCCAGTTCGGCGCTCATTTTGTTGGCCACCACGCGCGACAAAATATCCACCGGCGTCCCGGCAGAGGCTGGGATGACCAGCCGGATCGGCTTGGACGGGAAATTTTGAGCCTGAGCGACCCCGGCCCAACCAATAGCAACCATGACCAGGGTCCGGAAAGCACTGGGAAACTTGCTGCGTGCAAGTGTCGCCCCGCGTCGGGTTGCCATGAGAGCCGGATTTCGCCTCAGATATCCGCAGATTTCTGTCAGAAAACCCACCCGGCCGGAGGCCTGATTGGGGGATGCAACGAAACACGGGGTTTGGCAAGGGTTGCCCGGGCACACAAAGCGAGAAAAAGCACTGTTCATGTTGTCTCCTGTTGAAATGGGGTTGCGGACACGGGTCCTTGAATTACTCGTAAATCCAGGCCATGCTCTCAAAGATCTGAGCCGGGGTCTTGGCGCGTAAAAATGCGTTGCGCAGGTCGGCAGTCGCCCCCGATGCGTGATACACATGGCCGTACAAGCGAGCGGTCAACTGAATCCGGGTGGTGCGGATGTAGCGCTGTTGCTGATAAGCCAAAAAAGCCGCTGCGAGATCGCCCTTGTGGCGAGACACCTCGGAGGCCAGACAAACCGCATCCTCCATGGCCATGCAGGCGCCTTGAGCCAAATATTGCAACATCGGGTGAGCGGCATCGCCCAGCAAAGTGACCCGGCCTTTGGACCAATCCTTGATCGGCTCGCGATCGCGCAGCACATACATCCGCCAGTCTTTGATCGACATCACAAACTCGTACACCGACGGATGCAAAGTCGCCATGCGTTCGCGCAATTCCTCGGGGTCGCCGTAAGTGTCCCAACCTTCTTCAAATCGGTCGCTGTGAAACACCACCGTGATGTTGCTGTAGACCCCTTTGCGCATCGGCCACAGCACCATGTGCATTTTGGGACCAACCCACAAATTCATGTCGTTGCTGCGCATCTGCGCCGGAATTTGCTCGATCGGTACGATGGCCCGATAACAAATGTGTCCGGCCAGTCGCGGAGCTCCATCACCCACGATCGCTTGTCGAACCACCGACCACAGCCCATCGGCCCCGACCAACGCACTGCCCATCAGGCTGTCCCCTTCGGCCAGGTCCACCTGAACCTCGGAGCCATTGTCCTCAAAGGACACGCACTTGCTGTGGGTTTTCAACCGGATCAAACCCTGTACGCGACAAGCATCGAGCAAAACCCGATGTAAATCGGCCCGATGCATCAATCCATACGGGTGGCCAAAGCGTTGCCGAAAACTCGCCCCCAAAGGCATTTTTACAATCTGCTCGGTGCTGACCGCATCAGTCAGGGTGAATGAGTCGGGAAAAGTCGCCCATTCGCTGATCGCCTCGGTCACCCCCAATTGATCAAACACCCGAAATGCATTGGGGCCCACTTGAAGCCCTGCCCCGACCTCGCCAAACTCGCTGGCCTGCTCCAACACGGTGCAGGCACGCCCCTGTTGCGCCAAAGCCAACGCCGCCGACAACCCGCCAATGCCGCCACCCGAAATCAGGATGGGGGCTTGTTGACTTGCGCCTGAATCAGGATTCATTGATGTATCTCCAAGAGCGTCGGTAGAAAATGTGCTGACAGTTTAGAAACCGACTGCTGAGGGCGGAAGATACAATTTGGCTATAACCCATGTCTTCATGACATGCCCTTACCCCCGTTGGGTGATCCATGTCCACTTCCGATATCACCTTTGCACAACTGCGTGCCCTGCTGGCCGTACACCGCCAGGGCAGCATCACCTCAGCCGCTCAGGCCCTGCAAGTGACCCAGCCGGTGCTCACGCGCTCGCTGCGCCTGCTCGAACAACAAACCGGGGTCGATTTGCTCAAACGCACCAGCCGGGGCGCTGTGCTCACGCCCTATGGTTTGGCCCTGGTGGAGCGAGCCATGCGGATCGAAGACGAGATGCGGCGAGCCCGCGAAGAATTGGCGCAATTGCAGGGCGAAGTTTCGGGCCGGGTGTCACTGGCCTGCTCGCCCATCCCGATGATGCTTTTTGTGCCGCAGGCGATTGGTCAATTCAGACACCATTTCGCCGATGTCGAAGTGCGCATCTCGGAGGCGGTCTACCCCGAATTGCTCGACGAATTCAAAGCCTCCAGGATCGATTTCGCCATCGGCCCCATCCCCGAGCATGGCCTGGGGCGTGAATTCAAAACCTCGCGCCTGATCGATGTTGACCTGGTCTTGGCCGTCCGAAAAGGGCATCGCCTGGCCAAGCGCGTGTCGATTCAGGATTTTCTGGATCAGGACTGGATGGTCATGGGCCCCCCCAAAGGTCCGGGCGCCATCATCAGCTCCGTTTTCGAGCAATTCGGCTTGAGCGCCCCGGCCAGCCCGCTTTATCTGCAAACCGTCTGGTCGGCGCTGGAAGTCATCCGGCATACCGACTTGATCGGGTTCATTCCACGTCACCTTGCGCTGCGAGAGTCCAAAGACATCGTGGTGGTTCCTTTGATCGAGAAGTTGCCCACCATCCGGATCCACGCCATCACCCTGAAAAACACCTTGCTCACTCCAGCGGGCAGAGCCCTTTTATCGGCCATTCGAACCTGCGCCGCCCGTCCCCGATGAGATCCCTCAAGACATGTTTTTGAACGCTTCAATGGCTTCTGCATCGGTGCGGTACATGCGCAGCAGTTCACTGGGCTGAAGGCACCCGGCTCGCAACAAAGCCTGTTCCACAGGCAGCTTGATGCCGCTGACATGCAGCACCACGCCTCGCTGAGCCAGATTTTTTTCCAATCGGCCCACCATCTCGGTGCCGGTCACATCGATCCGGTTCATCGACAAGGCGAACAACGCAACATGAGCGGTGTCGGGTTGACTGGCTAACGCCTGGAGGATGTGTTTCTCAAATGCCGAAGCGGTGGCGAAATCCAGCGCCGCATCCATGCGCACGGCAAAGACCTTGGGCCCCAGTGGCGGCAAATGCCACAAATGGCGGTCGCGCAGGCTGCCGTCGGGATGCAGGCCCACCTCGATGATGCGAGGGTGCATGCGCACATAGAAAAAATGGCACAAAGCCGCCAACAAGCCCGCCAACACCCCCCAGTAGAGTCGGGGTGCCATCAGCAGGGTGATGCATAACGTGGCCAAAGCCGTGTAGGCCTCAACCCGACTCACCCGGTAGATTTGCCTGAACTGCGCGGGCTTGATCAGACCCAGCACGGCGGCCACCACGATGGCTGCCAACACCGACTGCGGCACGGGTTGCAGCACGGGCGTGAGGTAGAGCAGACAAAGCAGGATCATCAGCACCGACACCACCGTAGACCAACCCGTTTGGGCCCCTGCAAACAAATTAAGGGCTGAGCGCGAAAACGACGAACTGGTTGGAAAAGACCCGCTCAAGCCCGAAGCGATCTTGCCCAGACCTTGCCCGATCAGATCCTGATCCTGATCCCAAGTCTTGCCCGCCTGATCGTTGTCCACTTTGGCACTGGACGCCGTTTCCATGAAACTGACCAAGGTGATGGCCAACACGGGCACCAGCAGCGCCTTCAAGGTGTCCCAACTCAAGGCGCCGGGCCAATAGCCATCGGGCAGACCTTGGGGCAAAGCCCCGATGGTCAGGCCTGCTTGCTCAGGCATGCCCCAAACCACACTCAGCCCAGCACTGGCCAAAACCAGCAGCAACACCGTCGGAAACGAGGGGTGCCAGCGCTTGGTCAACACCAATAAAGCCAGGCTGCCCAGACCCATGCACAAAGAGGGCAGGTGCCAGCTTTGAGGTTGCCAGACCTGCGACCACCCCCCGGTCATGCCCAGCAGGGCCGGAATCTGGCTGCTGACGATGAACAAAGCTGCGGCCTGTGTGAAGCCCACCAGCACCGGACTGCTGACCAAATTCAGCAACCAACCCAATCGCACCAAGCCCAACGACAACTGCAAGCCTCCACTGAGCAAGGCCAACCAGACCGCCAAATTGACCCATTGCGGGCTACCGGGCTCGGCCAATCCCGAAAGGGATGAAAACACCAGCGTGGCGGTGAGCGCTGTTGGGCCCACCGAGAGCCGGTGTGAAGCGCTGAACAAGACGGCGATCAAGGCTGGCAACAAAGCGGCATAAATGCCGGTGATCAGTGGCATGCCCGCCAAAGCCGCATAGGCCACCACCTGCGGGATCAGCATCAAACCCACGGTGAATCCGGCCAACACCTCCGTTTTGAGCAACGCCGATGTGGGGCGAGGCCAACTGAGAAACGGCAGGCCCCGATGCAACTTGCTCATCGCTGGGGCATGTCCTTGACCGAATAACCCAGGCTGACCAGCGCATCGGCTGGAATCGGGGGGACGGTGCGCTCCCAATCTTCCCAGGCCTGTCGCATGCCGGTCAATCGCTGCGGTTCGCGATGCGCCAAATTGGCGCGCTCGCGGGCATCGGACTCGATGTTGAACAAATAATCGTTGCCATCGACACGCAAGTATTTCCATGCCCCCAGGCGCATGGCTCGTTGACCCCGGTGGTTCATGCGCCAGAACATCGGGCGATCAAAGGTTTGTCGCGGATCTTTCAGCACCCGCGCCAACGACACGCCGTCGAGAGGGTAAAGGGCATCGGGCACCGCCCCAGCCAGATCCAGCATGGTGGCGCTCCAGTCCATGGTCAGACAGTGTTGTGCGCTGACCGATCCGGCAGGGATGACGGCTGGCCAATGGGCGATCCAGGGCACCCGGATACCGCCTTCGGTCAGGTCCATCTTGCCTCCCACCAGCGGCCAGTTGTCGCTGAATCGCTCGCCCCCGTTGTCGCTGGTGAACACGATCAGGGTGTTGTCGAGTTGGCCCGCGTCGCGCAAGGCTTGCATCACCGCGCCAATTCCCTCATCCATGTGATGGATCATGCGACGATAGGTTTCGATATTGCCCCCATCGAGGTGGAAGATGTTGCTTTTGGTGGCCTCGGCCACCGCTTCGTCGCCACGGGTCTCCCAGGGCCAATGCGGGGCTGTGTAGTGCAAACTGAGGAAAAAGGGTTGTTGGGCACCGGGCGCTGTCCGCCGGCGCACGTAATCGATCGCGCGCTGCGAGATCAGGTCGGTCAAGTAGCCCTCTTCGGGATGCTCTTGCTCACCCAGATACAAATCATGCGCCCCATTGCTGCTGCAATGGGTGAAGTAATCCACGCCCCCCGACATGGGACCAAAAAACTCGTCATAGCCCGATTTCAAAGGTCCAAAAGCAGGCGGGTAACCCAAATGCCATTTGCCGATGAGGGCGGTGGCATAGCCCTGCTTTTTCAACATCGAGGGCAAGGTCGGATGCTCAGGAGGCAAACCCAGCACCGTGCTGCCCTTGCTTTTGCTGCTGATCGGCTCGTCGGCACCACCGCGCAAGCGATACTGATAACGTGCGGTCATCAGCGCAAAGCGCGTGGGTGAGCACACCGGCGAATTGGCATAGCCTTGAGTCAGGCGCAAGCCTTGAGCGGCCATCCGATCGATGCAGGGTGACACGGGACCGAATTCGGCCTCGCGACCCCCATAGCAACCCAGGTCCGCATAGCCCAGGTCGTCAGCCACAATGAAAATGATGTTGGGACGATTCATGGTGTGACTTTATCTCAAGCGGCCACTCGGCGCACCTCAATCTGCCCTGAAGCCGGACTTGCGCACGACAGGCGCCCAGCGCCGGATGTCTTCGACCATGGTCTTTTGCAAGTCTGCCGGGCTGCCGCCGGCTGGCTCCAGTCCCAGGGCGGCAAAGCGCTCTTTCACCTCGGGGCTGGACAGCGCTTTATTCAGCGCCTTGTTGATCTCGTCAATGGCTGCAGTCGGCGTTTTAGCCGGCGCGTACATGGCAAACCAACCCTGCCCCACGGCATCGGGAAAGCCCTGCTCGCGCAAAGTCGGCACCTCAGGCATCACCTTGCTGCGCTGCGCCCCCGACGTCGCCAGAATCGTGACCTTGCCAGCCTTGGCGTTTTGCTGCCACTCCATCACCACATCGATGCCGGCCGGCGCATGGCCACCCAGCACGGCACTTTGCAAAGCCGCCCCGCCATTGAAAGGCACGTGAGTCATCTCGACATTCAGGGCGGTGCCGATCATCACGCCAAAGAAATGGGGCAAGCTGCCCGCCGCCGGCGAACCGAAATTGGCTTGCTGCGGGTTGGCCTTGATCCAGGCCGCATACTCTTTCATATTTTTCACCGGCAGGGTGACCGGTACCGCCAGAGCAAAGGCAAAATCGCACACTTTACCCACCGGTAAAAAATCGACTTCGGGGTTGTAGTTCAATTTACTGAACACCATGGGTGCCAGCACGGGCACGACAATGGGCGTGACCATCACGGTGTTGCCGTCGGGGGTTGACGCTTTGAGCAGATCGGCCGCCAGACGTCCCCCGGCACCGGGCCGGTTGTCGACGATGACGGTTCGCTTGAGCTCATCTTTCATTTTGTCAGACACGATGCGGGTCACCACATCCACCGAAACGCCGGCCGGGAAGCCTACGATGATTCGCAAGGGCTTGTCCGATTGGGCCCAAGTTTTGGGTGCAGACAGCGACAAGGCTGCCAGGCTCAGTAAAGTCAGTAGGGATTTCAACATCATGATCAGGTCTCCAGTTTGAATCATTGAATGCAGTGGTGAACAAATTTGGTTTCTAAAAAGGCTTCCATGCCCTCGGTGCCCGACTCACTGCCGTAGCCACTGTCCTTGACACCCCCAAATGGGGCCTCCGGGACCGACACCCCCATGCCATTGATCGCCAAACTCCCCACTTGCAGCATTTCGCTCACATGGTGGATGTGGCGTGCCGAATCGGTGAACAGATAACCTGCCAAGCCATATGGCGAATGGTTGGCCAAGGCAACGGCTTGTGGCACATCGTCAAACGCCGTGATGGTGGCGACCGGACCAAAAGGCTCTTCTTGCATGATGGGCATGTCCGGTTGCACCTGAGTCAGCACCGTGACGGGCGCAAAAAAACCGCCTTCGGGTGCTTGACCCTGATGGGCGCACGCGCCGGCCTGAACCGAACGTGCGATCAGGTCGCGCACTGCCGCCAGGCGGCGTGCGTTGGCCAGCGGGCCCATCTGCGTGGCGGCATGCAAGCCGTCACCCAAGACCAGACGCTGGCTGGCCGCCACGAAAGCTGCCGTGAAATCGGCCTCGATGCGGCGGTCGACATAAAACCGCGTTGGGGCCAGACAGGCCTGACCGGCATTGCGAAATTTGTGCGCCACCATCAGGCCCACAGCATGGTTAAGATCGGCATCGGCACACACGATCACCGGCGCATGCCCCCCCAACTCCAGGGTGATGCGTTTGAGGTGTTGTGCCGACCATTGCGCCAACTGGCGTCCGACGGGCACCGAACCTGTGAAGCTGACCTTGCGGATGACCTCTGAAGCGATCAACTGGGCAGACAACTCAGCCGGCACACCATACAGCAACTGCAAAGCGCCGTCCGGCAGGTCTTCGACGAAGCAGCCCACCATGGCGGCGACGCTGGCGGGGGTTTCTTCAGCACCCTTCAAAATGATCGAACACCCGGCCGCCAAAGCGCCACCGACCTTGCGCGCCGATAGCACCAGCGGAAAATTCCAGGGTGAAAACGCCGCTACCGGTCCCACCGGCAATTTATGGACTTGCATGGCACTGCGGGGCAAACGAGCGGGCACGATGCGACCATAGGTGCGCCGTGCCTCTTCGGCGTACCACTTGATCAGATCAGCCGCCATCGCACACTCGGCACGGGCCTCGGCCAGCGGCTTGCCCTGCTCCAGAGTCAGCAAGCGGGCGATGGAATCGCTTTGTTCGCGCAAGCGGGCCACGCCTTTTTCCAGCCGGGCACAACGCTCAAAAGCTGGCACCTGGCGCCAACTCTCAAAACCTCGCTGGGCGGCCTCCAAAGCCGAATCGATTTGGCGACGGCTGGCCAGACGCAGCCGATCCAGGACTTGCGCGTTGGCCGGGTTGACCAATTCCACCACCGAGCCATGCTCGCCATCGCACCATCGGCCATCGATGTGCAACTGAGGCGCGCGATACGAAGCGCTCATATGTTGCGTCCCCCGTCCACGTCCAGGCACACACCTGTCAGAAAGCTGGCATCGTCGGATGCCAAAAAGGCCACAGCCGACGCCACATCGGCAGGCTGCGTAAAGCGCCCCAGCGGGATGCGGGCCAGGAATTTTTCCCGGTTCGCAGGCGTGTCCTCCATGCCCATGAAATCCATCATCATCGGGGTTTCACCGATCATCGGATTGACGGCATTGACCCGCACCCCGGCGCGCGCGAACTCCAGCGCCAAGCCCTTGGTGAGGTTGATCATGGCAGCCTTGCTGCCGCTGTACCAGGTCAGCCCCGGACCGGGTCGCACGCCAGTGGTCGAGGCCACATTGACCATGACACCCTTGCCTTGCGACACAAAATGCGGCAACACGCACTGCGCTGACCAATAAATGCTTTTCAGGTTGACTCGGTACACCCGGTCAAACTCTTCTTCGGTCACTTGCAGCGCTGGCTTGTTCCGATGCGTGGTGCCGGCGTTGTTGACCACGATGTCCAAGCCACCCAGCTTGGACAAGGTTTCGGCGACCATCTGGCGATACGACGACTCAGTTGCCACATCGCAGACCACCGCATGGGCACGCCCGCCCGCGGCGCTGAGCTCTGCGGCCATGCGCTGACCGCCCTCGGCGTTGAGGTCCGCCACCATCACTGCCGCGCCCGCCTGACTCAGTTGTCGGGCAATCGCTGCACCAAACCCCGATGCGCCACCGGTCACGATGGCCACTTTGTTTTTCAAATTCATGCTGATTCCTTAAATGTCCAATACCAGCCGCTGACCGGCACAACGCGACACACACACCATCATGCGCTGGTGCTCGGCACGCTCTTGAGGCGACAACACCAGATCCCGGTGCTCGACCTCACCCTCGAGCACTGCGACCTCGCAAGTGCCGCATATGCCTTCACGGCACGACCACGGAGCCTCGACCCCCAAACGCTCCATGGCGTCAATCACGCTTTCCTGGGCTTGCACCTGGGTGCTCATGCCAGACTGACGCAGCACCAACTCGAAGGGATGGTTTTGCACGTCCGGGTCCTCCACACCTTTGAAGCGCTCAGTGATCACCGAACCTTCAGGCCAGTGCGCCGTGGCACTCGATAGTGCATCCAGCATGGGCGCTGGACCACAGGCGTAGACCGCATCCCAATGCGGGGTGCGCAGCCACTCCTGCAAAGACATCGGTCCGCCTTGCTCATCGTCAAAATGACAGCGCAAGCGCTCGCCTGCCAAGGCCTTGAGCTCCTCCAGATAAGCCATGCGCGATGCCGATCGGGCTCCCACCCACAGTTCAAATGTGCGACCCTGGGCCACGCAAGCCTGCGCCATCGCGTAAATCGGCGTGATGCCGATGCCACCAGCGATCAGCAACACGTTTTGATGGGACGCCTTCATGTCGAATAAGTTGCGCGGCGGACTCACCTGCAACCGATGACCCACCTTGAGCTTTTCATGGATCCACACCGAGCCACCTCGGCTGTGGGCATCCCAGCCCACCGCCACCTCATATGCCCCCATCTGCTCTTGGCCCGTCGCATTGACCAGCGAATAGGGACGCTTCATGCCATTGGGCAGCGCGAGCTCGATGTGCGCGCCGGCCTGGGCTCCCGGCAACATCTGCCCTTGCGCAGGTCGCAACTCGATGGCCAAGACATCACGCGCCAGCGCACGCACCGCACTGACGGTCAATTCCAGGGTCGCGC
>JACCDX011615703.1_pt1 | contig 41164 bp, 37 predicted proteins | sample 7449681 | NCBI WGS metagenome assembly JACCDX01 (sample SAMN15323450, study PRJNA562643) | freshwater metagenome | isolation source: river surface water | place: USA:Blue River Watershed | collected 2017-08-18
GGAGACGCAGCGTTGCTGATGGTGCTGGCCGCCAGTGCGTCATACATTGCCGTGCCTGCGGTGTTGCGCTACGCCATACCCGAGGCGAACCCGTCGCTGTATTTCGGGTTGTCGCTGGGGGTCACTTTTCCGGTGAATATTTTGTTCGGAATTGCGCTCTACACTCAGGTTGCAAAAATGGTGCTGGGTTAAATTCATCCCGGCTGCGATGCCACCCCATGAACCTGCTCTACGCTGATCAATCGGTTGCCTTCCTGACCCAACATGGCAAAGAAGCCCTGATCGGTCCGCTGTTGCATGAACAACTGGGCTGTCGGGTGGTTCGCGCCGAGGGTTACGACACCGACTGCTTGGGCACCTTCAGTGGTGAAGTGCCCCGATTGCAAAGCCAATTGCAAACTGTCCGGCGCAAGGCACGCATCGGGATGGACTTGCTGGGCATGCCCCTGGGATTGGCCAGTGAAGGGGCTTTTGTGCCCGACCCATTTGGCGGACTGATGCCCTGGAATGTCGAATTGCTGATCTGGATCGACGACGAACGTCATCTGGAGGTCACGGGCGTGGCGCAAGGTCCCGCCCGCAGTCTGCAACGCCATGTACGGCTCGAATCGGAGTTGACACCATTTGCCCGGGAGGCGGGCTTTCCGGAGCACCACCTGGTGATGCGCCCCGAGGGCGTGGCGCACCCCAGGGTGCGCAAAGGGCTCTCGGACCCCGACGCACTGCACCGCGCCTTTGCGGCGTGCTTGCAAGAATCCCCCAAAGGTCATGTGTGGGTCGAAAACGATCTGCGCGCTTTTTGCAACCCGACCCGGCAGGCCATGATCACGCGCGCTGCGCAGGATCTGGTGGGCAAGTTGCGATCACATTGTCCAGCCTGCAACTTGCCCGGCTATGCAGTGGTCGAACGCCAGGCCGGCTTGCCGTGTCGCACTTGCGGTTTGCCCACGGCGTTATCCAAAGCCCTGATCTGGCGTTGCACAGGTTGCGGTCACCAGGAAATCAAACCGGCTGGCACGGCGACCCATGCCGACCCCAGCCGTTGCGATCGTTGCAACCCCTGAGCATGCTGATCGACGGATCAGTTCTTCTGCGATAAGAACACCCGCCGCAGGCTGGCCTCGGCCAGCTCACGCTGGTCGGTCTCGGTGTCGCTGAGCGCCTGCAAATAAGGGTGCATCATTTTTTGGCGCAAGCCGCGGGAGAATTGCTCGAGCACCTGGGCGGGCGTTTCGCCCTTTTCCAGCAACTTCAACGCACGCGTCAACTCTTGTTCGTGCCACTGATGACTGAGGGCATGCACCTGCTGAATCAGGGGCACATGACGGCGCTGTGACAGCCAGGCCTGGTAGTGGTTGACGCCCTCTTCAATGATGGTCTCGGCCTGGGTATAGGCCTGGCGACGCTGGTCCATGCCGCTTTGCACCACCTCGGCCAAGTCGTCGACGGTGTAGAGGAACACATCGGACAGACCCTTGACTTGTGGCTCAATGTCGCGCGGCACCGCCAGATCGAGCATAAATACCGGCCGGTGTTTGCGTTGGCGCAAAGCCGCCTTGACCGCACCCAAACCGATCAGGGGCAAGGTGCTGGCGGTGCAGCTGATGACGATGTCAAACTCGTGCAAGCGGTGTGGCAAATCAGCCAGAGGCATCTGCTCGGCTTGCCAGCGTTGCGCCAACGCCTGCCCACGCGCCTCGGAGCGGTTGGTGATCACCATGCGGCGCGGTTGCCGCGCCTGAAAGTGGGCTGCGCAATGCTCGATCATTTCGCCCGCACCGACCAGCAAAACACTGAGTTCGTCGAAGCGCTCGAACAGGCGCGAAGCCAAGCGTACGCCCGCCGCCGCCATGCTGACCGAATGGGCTCCGATTTCGGTGTTGCTGCGCACTTTTTTGGCAATCGCAAACGAGCGTTGAAAAAGCTGCCCCAAAGCGCTGCCCATGGCGCCGTGGGTTTCAGCGGCTTTGATGGCCTGCTTGAGTTGACCCAAAATTTGGGGCTCTCCCAACACCATGGAATCGAGCCCGCTGGCGACCCTGAAGGCGTGCCTGGCGGCCTCGGTGTTTTGCCAGACATACACATGAGGCTGCAAACTGCTGGATGACACGCCACCGACCCGACCCAACCAATCGAGTGCCCCTTGGGTGTGGTCAGCAGGTGCGGCGCCGTACAACTCGGTGCGGTTGCAGGTCGACAAAATGGCGACTTCGGCGCCCTCGCCCAAATGACCGCGCAATTGCGACAACGATTCGGGCAACTTTTCGCTGGCAAAGGCGAAGCGCTCGCGCAGATCGAGCGTGGCACTTTTGTGATTAAGTCCGACAGTCCAGATGTGCATCAAGATACCCTTCGGACCCCAGACGCGCACGCGCCTTCAGGCCAGTGGCGTTGAATGCCGGCTCGTATCCCGGCCTCGTCCAGGCCCTGCTCAGCCAGCAACAACTTGGGGTCACCGTGCTCGGTGAAAGCGTCCGAGATGCCCAAAGCCAAGACCTCGCGCAGGATGCGGTGTTCGTGCAGGCATTCCATGACCGCCGAGGCTGCGCCCCCTTGCACCGCCCCCTCTTCGAGCACCACCACCCGGCTGTGCTCGCGCGCCAACGGCAACAACAGTTCGACATCGAGCGGCTTGACCCAGCGCATATCGACCACCGTGGCATTGATCTCTTCGGCCACTTTCAGAGCCGGGTGGAGCAACGGACCAAACGCCAGCATCAACACCGTTTGTCCATGGCGACACACACGCCCTTTGCCAATGCGCAACTTGGCCTGCGCCAGATCGGGCAAAGCCATTTGAATGGCCGCACCGGGACCAGTACCACGCGGGTAACGCACCGCCACCGGGATGTCTTGGGCATGGGCCACCGTGAGCAATTCACGGCATTCGTTCTCGTCGCTGGGACAAGCGATCGCCATGTGAGGAATGCAGCGTAAATAAGGAATGTCAAACACCCCGGCATGGGTGGCCCCGTCGGCGCCCACAATGCCAGCGCGATCGAGTGCGAACACCACCGGCAACTTTTGCAACGCCACATCGTGGATCAATTGGTCATAACCGCGTTGCAAAAACGTGGAATAAATCGCCACCACCGGCTTGAGCCCCTCACAGGCCAGCCCGGCGGCAAAAGTGACGGCGTGCTGCTCGGCAATGCCGCAATCGACATAGCGGTCGGCATACAGACGGCTGAACTCAACCATGCCCGAGCCCTCGCGCATGGCCGGGGTGATGCCTACCAAGCGGGGGTCGTGTGCGGCCATGTCGCACAACCATTGACCAAACACCTGGGTGTAGGTGGGCTGACTGCCGGCTTTGGGCGGCGGCAGCCCCACCGAAGGCTCGAACTTGCCGGGACCGTGATAGTGAATCGGATCGCGCTCGGCCGGCGCATAGCCTTTACCTTTGCGGGTGACGATGTGCAAAAACTGCGGACCACTGCGTGCGCGCAATTCTTTGAGCTTGTCCACCAGCAGGTGGATGTCGTGACCGTCGATCGGGCCGTGATAAGCAAAACCCAATTTGGCAAACAGGGTTTCGGGCTGCGCCCAGCCAGTGGCCTGTTGCTCGATGTGGCGCGCCAACTCGAACAACGGTGGCGCAAACTCGCGCAAGCGCTCACCGAGGCGTTGGCGGGCCTGCTCGAAGCGCCCTTGCATGAGGCGATTGAGGTAGTCACTGAGCGCGCCGACCGGCGGGCTGATCGACATGTCGTTGTCGTTCAAAATCACCAGCACATCGAGGTCGCTGGCGCCGGCGTTGTTCATCCCCTCATAGGCCATGCCAGCGCTCAGGGCCCCGTCGCCAATGACGGCCACCACCTTGCGCGACTCAGCGCGCAACCGTGCCCCCATGGCCATGCCCAAAGCAGCCGAAATGCTGGTGGAAGAATGGGCCGTGCCAAAAGCATCGTAGGGGCTTTCCTCGCGGCGCGGAAAACCGCTGATGCCGTCTTTTTGGCGCAGCGTGTGCATGCGGTCACGCCGACCCGTCAGGATCTTGTGGCCATAAGCCTGATGCCCCACGTCCCAAATGATGCGGTCGTGCGGGGTGTCGTAGACATGGTGCAAAGCCACAGACAACTCAACGGTGCCCAGGTTGGCACTGAGGTGCCCGCCTGTTTTGGCCACGCTGTGCAGCAGCTCTTCCCGCAAAGCTGTGGCGACCTCGGGCAACTGCGAAGCCGGCAGCCGACGCAATGCGTGGGGGTCGTTCAAAGAGTCAAGCACAGACATGAAAGTGCCCTGTGAGGTGGGGATGGCTTAAATTTAAGCGGAAAAACAAAATGTGTCAATCATGGTTGACACTTTATATTGTCGAACTTGATAATAGAGGTGAAAGCCCCCAGGAGGGGCAGCGCGTGCAGCAGGCCACAGAGCCACAACAGAAAGCGACAGATGGCACTTACTTACCCCTTTGCAGCCCTGGTCGGGCAAAACGACATGACCCTGGCCCTGCAAATTGTGGCCGTCGACCAAGCCGTGGGTGGCGTGCTGATCATGGGCGATCGGGGCACCGGCAAGTCAACCGCCGTGCGGGCTCTGGCTGACCTGTTGCCACCGATCAAGGTGGTGAGCGCTTGCGCCTACGGCTGCGATCCGGCCAGTCAGAACGCCGGCCGAACTTGTGCCAGTTGCGGTCAGATGGTGGGTAATAAAACCGAAATGCGCGCTGTGCCGGTGGTCGATCTGCCCTTGGGCGCGACCGAGGATCGGGTGGTGGGTGCGCTGGACCTGGAAAAGGCGCTGGTGCAGGGGGTGCGCGAATTTGCTCCCGGTCTGCTGGCAAAAGCCCACCGGGGGTTTTTATATATCGATGAGGTGAATCTGCTCGAAGACCACCTGGTCGATTTGCTGATCGATGTGGCCGCCTCGGGCGAGAACCTGGTCGAGCGCGAGGGTTTGAGCCTGCGCCATCCGGCGCGATTCGTGCTGGTGGGCAGCGGCAACCCTGAAGAAGGCGAGTTGCGCCCCCAGTTGCTGGATCGATTCGGCCTGTCGGTCGACGTCAAAACCCCGCAGGACCTGGACCTGCGCATGGACGTGATCTTGCGCCGCGACGCATTCGAGCGGGATCCGGCCGGCTTTCGGGCCGAGTGGCAAGCTGCCAACGACAAATTGCAAAAAAGGGTGGTCAAAGCCCGCAAGTTGCTCCCGCAGGTGCAGGCCGGTAGCGACGTGTTGCGCTTGTGTGCCGACGTGTGCCAGCGATTGGGCACCGATGGCCTGCGAGCCGAGTTGACCCTGTTGCGCGCCAGCCGCGCCTGCGCCGCCCTGCACGGGGACAAGGCGGTTACTCCGACGCACCTGCGCCAGATTGCCGTGATGGCTTTGCGCCACCGCTTGCGCCGCGACCCCCTGGACGACACCGACAGCGGGGTGCGGGTACAACGCACCCTGGATGAGGTGTTGGGGGCATGAGCCCGGCGGGTTGGACCGACGAGGTCGCCCGGCAAGCCTGGGCCGACACCGAGCGCGCCCTGCAGGCTCTACAGGTTGACGGGCCCGGCTTGGGCGGTGCCTGGGTTCAGGCGCGACACGGACCAGTGCGCGAGCGCTGGATCGCCGCTTGGCAGGCGTCAGCACCCAAAGCATTGCGGCTGCCTGTCAGTGCCGACGATCAAGCCCTGCTGGGTGGCATCGACCTCAGCGCCACCTTGCAAAGCGGCCGCCTGCAATGGCAAACCGGCTTGCTGGCCCAAGCCGACGGCGCCTGGCTGTTGCTGCCCATGGCCGAAAGGGCCCCCAGATCGTTGCTGGCCCGACTGACCCAAACCCTGGATCAGCGGCAATTCAGTGACCCGCGCGGGCAAAGTCAAACTTGCGCGACCACCTTGTTTGCCGTCGACGAATCCGATCCGGACGAATCGGTGCTGCACACCAGTGTGGCGCAACGGCTGGCCTTTTGGATCCGCCTCGATGGCCTGAGCCTGCACCAGGCTCCGGAGTTGCAACTGTTGACGCCTGCACGCATCGAGCAAGCCCGCCAGCACCTGCAACAACTGCACACCGACCCCCAGACCTTGCGTGCCCTGATGGAAGTCGCCCAGTCGCTGGGGGTGGATGACGCCCGGGCTTTGCGCTTTGCCTGGCGACTGGCGCAAGTGAATGCCGCTTTGCGCGGCGGCACCACCCTGATCGATGACGACCTGACCCTGGCCATTCGAGCCGTCTTGGTGCCTCGGGCCACCCGCTGGCCGCAAGCCCGCGAAGACTCGCCCCCGGAGCCAACACCCCCTGATGCCGCCCCCGAACAAAGTGCGGAACCTCCTCCAGGTGAGGGGCAAGGCGAGCCGATGCCGCCGCCCGACATGCTGTTGGCAGCCAGCCTGGCCAGCTTACCGGCCGATGTATTGGATCGCATGCTGTGGCAGGCCCAAGCCAGTCGCTCGGCCAGTGCCCAAGGCCACAGCGGCGAAATGCGCCGCAACAACCAGCGCGGCCGCCCCCTGCCCTCGCGCCCTGGCCGACCGGGCGACCAGGTCCGGTTGGACATCTTGGCCACGCTGCGCCACGCAGCCCCCAGGCAACGCCTGCGCAGCCGGCCGGCACTCAGCGATGCCAGAGGCCGGGTGCTGCTGAGGGCAGAAGATTTCCACACCAAGCGCTATCAGCAACACAGCCCCACTTGCCTGATTTTGGCGTTGGACGCCTCCGGCTCGGCCGCCATCCATCGCCTGGCCCAGGCCAAAGGCGCGGTCGAATTGTTACTGGCGCAAAGCTATGCCCGCCGCGACAGCGTGTGCGTGATCGGTTTCAGGGGCGCACGCGCCGAATGCCTGTTGCCACCCACCCGCTCATTGGTGCGCGCCAAGCGGGCGCTGGCCGGCTTGCCCGGTGGCGGTGGCACGCCGCTGGCCAGTGCCATGAAACTGGCGCTGGAACAAGCTCAGCACCTCAAACGCGAGGGTCAAACCCCGATGCTGGTGGTGCTCAGCGATGGCCGCGCCAACGTCACCCTGCAAGGTTTGGGCGGTCGCCAACAAGCCCAAACCGAAGCGCAGGCGATGGCGCAACGCTGGGCCCAAACCGGTCATGCTGCATTGTGGATCGACACCGCTCCTCAACCCGAACCTTTGGCGCAAGCGCTGGCTCAAATCCTGCAGGGGCGCTATTTGCCGATGCCGCATGTGCAGTCGCAACGACTGGCAGCGGCGATGGAACTGGAACGTCAAGCCCTGGGGCGCTGACCATGCTGACTGCCCTGTATCCAACGCCCAACTGGAGCGCCATGCGCCACGAGTGGCCGCACAGTTCGCACAGTGTCTTTGTGCGCTGTGGCGAGATGCGCTGGCATGTACAGCGCATGGGCCAGGGTCCGGTGTGCCTGTTGCTGCATGGCACCGGGGCGTCCACCCACACGTGGCGCGACCTGATGCCGCTGCTGGCTGCTCACCACACCGTCTATGCCGTCGATTTACCGGGTCATGCGTTCAGCCACCCCTTGCCACATCAAACCCCCTCGCTGCCCCATGTTGCCCAAGCCTTGCTGGCCCTGCTCCATCAACTGGGCTTGCGACCGGTGCTGTGGGTGGGTCACTCAGCTGGCGCGGCGATTGCGGCCCAATGCCTGATGGACGCTGCTTGGCGAGCTGCAGGCGATGCAGGCCGACTGGTGGCGCTGAACCCGGCCTGGTTGCCCATGCCGGGCAGCGCACGTTGGTTTTACCCGCTGGCGGCCTGGGTCGTGGGGCGCAATCCCTTGTCGGGCTGGATCGCAGCCAAACAGGTGCAACACACCCAGATGGCCGACAAACTGCTGGCGCAAACCGGCTCGGTGATCGATGCCATCGGCCAGCGCTGTTACCGCTATTTGTTGACCCAGCCAACCCACGCCCGAGGGGTTTTGCAAATGATGGCGGCCTGGGACCTGCAAAGCTTTGCGCGCGAGTTACCGCAGTTGAAGTTACCGGTGCAATTGCAAATCGGCATGAACGACGGCACCATCCCCCCCGGGCAGGCCGACGAGGTGCAACGGTTGCTGCCGCATGCCCAGCGGGTCAACTGGCCCGGGCTGGGTCATCTGGCGCACGAAGAACGGCCGCAGGACTGCGTGGATGCCATGCTGGCCTTCGCTGCGGGCACCGCTTCATCCGCTGCCACCTGACCCAGCTGTAGGGCGGGCCTCTTGACCCGTCAAGATCTGAACCAAAGGTCCAGGGGCATACCCCCGATGCCCACGACCAGTGGTTGCACAGGGGCAAATTGCTTCGCAAACGCACTCAGGCCAGACACTGAGCCCGGGTAATGCCCGCTTTTGACTTCCAGCGCCAGCAGATTGGGACCATCGCGCAACACATAGTCCACTTCTTGCTGGCCGTTGTTCCAGTAATGAACGATGGGATGGCGACTGCTGTGCTTGAACTGCCGGGCCAGCAATTCGGCGCCGACCGCACTTTCGGTCAGACGACCCCAGACCTCGGGTCGAGCATGCGCCGCCTGCAAGCCCACGCCCTGCCCCACCCAGTGACACCCCATCAACGCATTGTTGAAGACTTGCAGTTTGGGGCTTGAGCCACGCTTTCGCACCACCGGCCCCATGAATTTGGGCAAGCCACAGACCATGCCTGCGCCTTCGAGCAAGTCAAGGTAATGGGCCAAGGTCGTGGTGTTGCCTGCGTCGTCGAGCTGGCCCAGCATCTTCTGATAGCTGAGTATTTGGCCGCTGTACACGCACGCCAGATCAAACAAGCGGCGCAGCAGGGCAGGCTTTTGCACCGGGGCCATGAGCAGTACATCCTTGCTGATGGTGGTTTCAATCAGCGCATCGTTGACGTATGCAGCCCAGCGGGGCTCGTCGTGAATCAGGGGCGCAGCACCCGGATAACCGCCATAAAAAATGAACTGCTCAAGTGTGAAACCAAAAGCGTCGCGCATCTCGGCATAGCGCCAATGACCCAGACGGATCAACTCAAAACGCCCCGCCAAGCTTTCGCTCAAGCCCCTGGCGATCAGCAATGGGGCCGAGCCCAGAATGACCACGCGCACATCACGCCCTGCTGTGGTGTCTTCGTCCCACAGGCGTTTGACCTCTTCGGTCCAGTTGCTGATCTTTTGCACCTCGTCGAGCACCAACACGCAAGCCCCAGCCTGCGCAGCCAAATGGCGCGCCACCTGCCACTGTGACCCCAACCAGACCTGTCCTTGCAAGCCCGGGCCGTCGGCACTGACGCTGTGTTGCGCCAGTGCCAGCCCTGAGGTGTTCGCACCAGGGTTAGCCGTCGGGTTTTGCAAGCGCTGGAGCACCTGACGCACCAACGTGGTTTTACCCACTTGCCGTGGCCCTGCCACAACCTGCAAAAACCGGCGGGGTTCTTGCAGCCTGGCTAAAAGTGGGGCAAAAGCTTCGCGAAAGAGGGTCATATGAAATTACTCAATTGGTTGAGTAATTTTACGACAAACATTGAGTAAATCAAAAAACCGGTATGAGACCTCGAATGCGATGACGCTGACTTTCATTTAAATACTTTAAAAGTAATGGTAAATATTTATTTTTTAATTTTTTCTGAAAAACCTGAGAGGTCATGGATTGGTTTAACAGATAACGCAGAGGGCAACATGTCAAAAAGTCTAGACCAACCCATTTTTTGGAACGGCATCCGTTGCGATACCGATGACGATCTATTGAAGTGACCACCAAGCGCACAAGCAAGCGTCAATATCTGGAAGAGATTAACTTGATAGTCCCTAGATGTTGGGAAACGGCCCATTCATCAACACGTTCTGCCAATTCAATAACCCCGCCAGCGACACCCAGGCCAGATAGGGCAGGTTCAGCAACGCCGCCGGGCGCGACACGCGCCACAAGCCAACGATCAGCAACACGATCGAGGCCCACAAAAAGCCCCACTCGACCATCGCCCAGTCAGGCCGCTTGAGGGTAAAAAAGAGGGCGCTCCAACCCACATTGAAGACGGCATTGATGGCAAACAACAGCAGCACACGGCGCCGGTGATGCGGCCACTGAGCGGCGTGCCAAGCCAGCCAGCCGCTGATGGCGGCCAGGGTGAACAAGGTGGTCCAGATCGGGCCAAACCAGAGATCAGGTGGCTTCCAATCGGGTTGTTTCAGGGCCAGGTACCACGGGCCGATGTCGGTCAGGGCACCGCCCAAGCCAGCCACCGCATAGCTGATGGCCAGCGCGACCCATAAGCCGGGCCAACTTCGAGGTAGGGTCATACGCGTGCGAATCCGAACAAGTGTGCCAAATCTTTGAAAAAGATTTTGACATGGGCCAGCGGTTTGCGCCGCACCAGCCGCTTGTTCATGTATGCGTCAAAGGTCAATTGCTGGACATCGCGGTCGTCACACATGGCGACGAAGCGCTCGCGACGGCGGTCATTCTGGTACCAGAAATGCTGCATCAAGCCCAGCACCCAGAACACCCGTCCGTGCTCTTTGAGGAACTTCTTGCGCGCTTGCTTGAGCAAGACCGGGTCGTTGGCTTTGAGGCTGGCATGGACTGCCTGGGCCACTTGTGTGCCGCAAGCCATGGCGTAATAGATGCCCTCACCCGAAGAAGGGGCCACGACTCCGGCAGCGTCCCCGGTCAGGATGACATCGCGGCCGTTGTCCCAACGCGGCAAAGGCTTGAGCGGAATGGGTGCCCCCTCACGGCGCAAGGTGGCGCAGCCGGTCAGGCCAGCGGCCTCGCGCAAGCGAGCCACCCCGGTGCGCAACGAAAAGCCCTTGTCGGCGCTTCCGGTGCCGACGCTGAGTGTGTTGCCGTGCGGAAACACCCAGCCATAAAAATCGGGCGACAGATGCCCCTGATACCAGACATCGCAACGCTCGGGGTCGTACCCCGGCTGCCCCTGCGGGGCCTGCAAAATCTCGTGATACGCAAACACCAACTTGGTTTTATCGGCGTCGGCAATGGCCTGTCGCGCCACCTCGGAGCGAGCTCCGTCGGCACCGATGACCATGCGGGCATGCACACGGGCAGGTTGCTCCGATCCGTGGTCGCCACGGCGCTCAAAGTGAACCCACTGACCACCTGCCGGGTCAGGTTCGAGCCGCTCGAATCGACCGCGCTCGCGCACTGCACCGCTCTGTGCCGCCCGATGGCGCAGCCATTCGTCAAAGACATCGCGGTCGACCATCCCGACAAAGCCGTTGTCAATCCGGATATCGACCTCGCGGCTGGAAGGAGCCACCATGCGGGCTGTGCGGATTTTGGCGACCAGCAATTCGTCGGGAATGGCGTAATCGCGAATCAGGCGCGGCGGGATGGCGCCGCCACAAGGTTTGGTGCGCCCCTGCCGATCGAGCAGCATCACGCGCCAGCCTTGTTGGGCCAACTCTTGTGCGGCGGTAGCCCCTGAGGGTCCGCCACCGATCACGACGACATCAAATTGCGGTGTGCTCATGACAATCCTTTTTGCCCCATCGCAGGGTGAGTGGCAAGCTTCTGCTGTGCGTCCTCACCGCTGCAACGGCCCACGTGGACCGCGCACAGCGCCGACACCAGAAACATCACCGATTCCATGGAAAAAACCGTGGCATAAGCCCAGCCCGACTCACCCAGCAGCGAATGCGCCAGATCACTCAGGGCCGTGCCCAGCACGCCCCCCAGCCCAAACGCCAGCGCTTGTGCAGCGCCCCAAAGACCCATGCGGGTGCCCTGGCTGTCGCCGCCACCTGCGTTGGCCAGGCGCATCATGGTGGCGATGGCGGCGATCGAGAATGCGCCATTGGCCATGCCCAACACCACCACATTGGCCTTGAGCGGCCAGGTCCCGCCCTGCAAACCCGCTGAAGCCAGACCGGCCATGGCCAGCGCCGAGACCAGGCAACCGCCCACCATCCAGGCTTGCACGCTGCCCAATCGCCCGCGCACGCGACGGCTGCCTGCCAGGGCGACCGCCAACATGCCGATCAACACGCCGCTGTGATGCACGCCAGAGAGTTGGGTGGTCTCGCCCGGTGTCATGCCAAAAATGGCACCGGCAAAGGGCTCGAGCACCAGATCTTGCGAGCTGTAGGCGAGCATCGATAAGAACACAAAGAGGGTAAACAAGCGTGCCTGCGGATCTTGCCAAACCAGCGACAGGGCTTGACGGAAATCTCTCGCGTGTCGGATTGAACGGGTCGAAGCCCCCGATGCGCCAGGCGCTGCCGGGTCGGTTCCGGTCTCGAGTCCCCACAGACTGAGCACTGTCAGCACCACAATGAACAGGCCCAGGCCTGCGGTGACATCGAGCAGACGTTGCGGAGAATAGGGTTCGATCAGCTTGCCCACCGTCATCGCTGTCATGGCAAAGCCCATGATCATCATCACCCACACGGTGGTGGCGGCCGGAGCGCGCATGGCCTCGGGCACACGCTTGGCCATGAGCGCCAACAGCGACGTGCCGGTGGCACTCACCCCCAATCCGATCAGGCCAAAGGCCAGCAGGCACAGCGCCAGCCCGGCAAAGTAAGACTGCCCCATGTGAATCGTGCCCCACGCGGCCAAATTGCCACCCGCGGCCAGAGTGACCACCCCGCCGATCATCCAAGGGGTACAGCGGCGTCCCCGATCGGCCCCAAAACCCATGCGGGGTCGCACCAGCTGGATGGCGTAGTGGAAACCCACCAGCAAGCCCGGTACCAGGGCAGGCAAAGCCAGCTCAACCACCATGATCCGATTCAGGGTCGAGGTGGCCAGCACCACCATCGCGCCGAGGCTGGCTTGCACCAGACCCAGACGCACGATGGCCAGCCAGCCAAATTGGCCTGCGACGAGATTCATGACAAGCCTCCCAAACTGCGCAAGCCCCAGGCGCTGACCATCATGCCGCTGACATACAAGGGCACGCCAAAAGCACTCAGGCTCAGCGCTCGCTCGACCGGCTGCGCCACAAAACGTTGCATGAGCGGCACCTGAGCCAGCGACAAGGCCAGCACACCCAGGGCGTGCCAAGGCAACTCCAGCTGCATCAGATAGGCCACCACTGCCCACTGGGGGACTTGCATCATGAGACAAGCCACCAGAGCCGCACGCCCGACGCCCAATTGAACCGGCAAAGAGCGGACCCCCATGCGGGCGTCGCCTTGCACCGATTTGAAATCATTCAGCGTCATGATGCCGTGTGCGCCCAGGCTGTAGAGCAAGGCCAGCACCAGCGAATGCGAGTCGGGAAAGGCACCGCCCAGCATGACCGCTGCACCCGTGATCCAGGCCAGCCCTTCGTAACTGAGTGCGCAAGCCGCATTGCCCCACCAGCCGTTGGATTTGAGGCGAAAAGGTGGCGCGCTGTAGGCCCAGGACAAAGCCAAACCGAGCAAGGTGGCGTAAAAGCCCCAAATGCCCAATTGCCACGACCACAAAACCGACAAACCCGTCCACAAAATGGCGATGTAAAGGCCCCATCGACCTGGCATGCGACCCGAAGGGATCGGGCGCTGCGGTTCATTGATGGCGTCAACATGGCGGTCAAACCAGTCGTTCACCGCCTGGCTGCTGGCGCAGACCAATGGCCCGGTGAGCACCAGACCCAACACAATCATCCAGATTTGGTTGCTCAGCCCCTGCCCGGAGGCGACCACGCCACAGGCGAACGCCCACATGGGCGGAAACCAGGTGATGGGTTTGAGCAGTTGGGCGACGGCGCCAGGCTGAGGAAGCGTCATGCCCCCATTTTTTGGGGGAAGCGGCTAAATGTCAAGCTCTGTTTACACTTTAAGATGAAAACTATACTTTCTCATCTTCGGCCAGCATGCCAAAGCGGCGCAACTTGACATACAAGCTTTGGCGCGACAGCCCCAGCATTTCGGCCGCCGAGGCGCGGTTGTTTTGGGTCAGGGTCAGGGCCGACTGAATGCAACTGCGCTCGATCATGTCTGTGGTCTCGCCCACGATGTCCTTGATCGGCATGCGCCCGACCAGGCTGGAGAGTTCGGACAATTGACCCGCCAAAGCCGGGCTGGCCGCTGGTGACTCGATGACCCGCTGACGCTCGACATCGCGCACAAAGAATGCGTAGGCCCCATCCAATTCGGACAATGAGATGGCGCTGATCTCGATGGGCACATTCAATCCGGACAGGGTTTTGAGTTCGGTGGCAAAACCGCGCACCGGATGCAACTGGCGCAAGTGGGTGCTGATCACACCCCAATCGACCGAATTGCGGCCCAGCCAGTCTTCGATGGGTTGACCTTGCAACTGACCGGCAGACAAAGCCCCCACCAATTGCAAAAATTCTTCGTTGGCGTCCTGGATGCGACCTTGGCGATCGGTCAGCAACAATCCCACCGGCGCACGGCGCAACAACTCATCGAGCGGTTCGGTGGAACCTGGCAAACCTTTGGCCGGTGCGGACTGATCCAAGGGAAACATGCGCAACAACAGTTGTGCGCCGCTTTCTTGCCGGAACATGATGCACGAGACCGAACAGTCGGCGGTGGCGCCCACCGGTCGGGCACGGCAGACTTCGATACGTCCCGAGGCCAAGGCCATGCGCAAGGCGGCTTTGAGGTCATCGCGCGCCGAGTCTTCAAAACAATCCAGGACATCCCGGCCGACCAGTCGGCGCTGGCCATCTCGCACCATGGCCTGCGCGGCCACATTGGCGTCCGAAACTTTGTCGGTGTTGGCGTCGACCAATAACACCGGTTCACGGCTGGTGTCCAGCAAAATGCGGTAGCGCGATTCGACATGACGCAACCGCACGAAGTCACGCTCCATCGATTGCTGGGTCTCGACCAAGCGACGCTGCAACAGCGACAAGGCCTGCATGTCACGCCCCAGCAGCAGCACTTGACCGGCTTTGCCCAATACCATGCCGGTGTACTGGATGGCGACATCTTCCATGCCCGGAACGGGATGATTGACTTGGCGCCAACCGCCGTCGGCATCGTTGCGACAGGCCTGCAACAAATCGGTGATTTTGACCACGCTTTCCGGGGTAACCACATCGGTCATGGCCTTGCCCAGCCAACGCTCAGCACCCAACAAGTGCAGATCTGCACGAACCATGGATACATCGGCGATGCGATGCTCCGCATCGAGCAAGAGGGCGATGTCGGCCGTCTTGTCAATCAGCTTCAAAAAACCAGACGGTTGGAGCGCAGGGAGATCCATAGGGCAGTTTTTTATTCTTTTGCGGGGTCAGTTTGATGTCAGGCTCGACTGTAAACCCCTTTGTGCAGTGTAGCAACAAAATGTCATCAATTGCGGCGTGAAACGACACCTAAACCCAAAGTGGCTCGCTCGACCGTGCCTGGGGCATCTTCTCCCAGCCAATCGACCCCCAATTCGGTCATCCGATCAGGTTGCTGGATGGCCATGGGCCCCCCTGCGATGATGACCATGCCCGGATTAGGGCTGAGCTGGCGGGCTTGCCTGACCAATGCGCCCAAGGCACCTAATTGCCGATCGGTGCTGACCGACAACGCCAGCACATCAATCCAGTTGGAAGAAAGAATGCGCAACACATCGGATTCCAGGCGAGGTTGCTCGACCAGCGTGTACCAACCGGCACGCTTGAAAAATTCGGACAACATGAATAAACCCATGGTGTGCTGCGACTCGGGCTCGGCCAACAGGAGTACCGTGGCGCCCAAGGGTGATGATGCTTGAGCCTGGAATTGGGGACTGAGGTCGTAGAGCAACCGATGCAAACGGGAACTGCCCACGGTGACGGATGCAAAGTCGATTTCGTCGGTGAGCCACCAACGACCTAAGGTGCGCGCCGCTTCGGTGATGCCGTGCAAGTAGATGCTGGGCAAGTCCAGGCCGCGCGCTTGCCAATCGGCGATGCAGGCGTGCAGATCGGATTGCGCTTGTAGGGACAGTCGGGCCAGGTGGGTGACGTTCTCAGGTTGCAGTGCGGACACACCCGTGTCTGCGCAGCCCGCGGCGTACGCAGTGGTCATAAAAGGTGTGTTTGTATTCAATTGTTCCGCCGATCACTGTGAGACCTCTAGCCAAGATTCTGTCCGCTTTTTGAGTTCTTGGACTAGAGTTTTATCAAAGAATGGATTTTTGAGATTAGGGAAAACCCTCAAATTGTAAGTTTATTTGATCGTCAATTTATGTTGACACTTTCCGGTGTGCGCTTTAAAGTGGGTCATGTCGCCACCGAAAGCCCCGAATGCCTGACCTTCAACCCCCGCGTCCTGCGCTCTACACCCCCGAACAGCGGTGGCGGCGTGACCATTCTGTCTGGACGATCGTACAAGGCATTTTGGCGCCGGTGCAATTTTTGGTGTTTTTGATCAGCCTGGTGTTGGTCGCCCGCAGCCTGATTTGGGGTCTCGACCCGCAATGGGCTTTGTGGTCGGTGGCGATCAAAACCGGGGTGCTCTACCTGATCATGATCACGGGCAGCATCTGGGAAAAAGTGGTGTTTGGGCAGTACCTGTTCGCGGCCAGTTTCTTTTGGGAAGACGTGGTCAGCGTGGGTGTGATGGCTCTGCACACCGCCTATTTGGTGGGTTGGTGGAGTGGTTGGCTGCAAAGCAATGAGTTGCTCTGGCTGGCACTGGCGGCGTACGCCAGTTATGTGATCAATGCCATCCAATTCGTTTGGAAATTGCGTTTGGCTCGGCTGAGTTCCATGGCCACCACGGGCGATGACTTGCAACCTTCGGCGTCGCGGTACGGGAGTGTGGCATGAGGGCTTTTCCTGTCCCGGTTCAAACCGAAGCCTGCGCCGAACCCAAAGTTTTACGTGAGCGGGGTCAACACGAGGTGTTTTGCGGGCTGACCGGAATCATCTGGTTGCACCGCAAAATGCAAGACGCTTTTTTCCTGATCGTCGGCTCGCGAACCTGTGCCCACCTGATGCAGTCGGCCGCCGGGGTGATGATTTTTGCCGAACCGCGCTTTGGTACCGCCATCATCGGTGAACGCGACCTGGCTGGCCTGGCCGATGCGCACGAAGAGCTCGATCGCGTGGTGACCGAGTTGCTGGCGCGGCGGCCCCAAATCAAAACGCTGTTTTTGGTCGGTTCTTGCCCGTCCGAAGTGATCAAGCTGGATCTGGCACGCGCCGCACAGCGCCTGGGGCAAAAAAATGCCTCGCAAGTGCGGGTGCTGCATTATTCGGGCAGCGGCATTGAGACCACCTTCACCCAGGGAGAAGACGCCTGTCTCAAGGCCATGCTGCCGCACTTGCCGCCGCGCAACGATGCGCAACGGCATGTGCTGGTGGTGGGCGCTTTGGCCGATGTGGTCGAAGACCAGATGCGCACCCTGTTGAGCCAAATGGGGGTTCATGAGGTCGACTTCTTTCCGCCCCGCCACAGCGCGAAATTACCCGGGGTCGGTCCCAACACCCGCTTTGTGCTCGCCCAGCCCTTTTTGTCCGACACCGCACAAGGGCTGCGCGCCATGGGCTTGAAACAGATCGAGTCGGTTTACCCGCTGGGGGTCGAGGGGACCACACAGTGGCTGCAGGCCATTGCCAACGCTTGCGACATCGATGCCGGTGTGGTGGACCAAGTGACCCAGGCTCCCCGCCAACGCGCCCAAGCGGCTTTGGCCCGTCAGCGAGCCAAGTTGGAAGGCAAAGGGATCTTTTTCTTTCCCGACTCGCAACTGGAGATCCCTTTGGCCCGTTTCGCCCACCGTGAACTGGGCATGCGTTTGCTCGAAGTCGGCACACCCTATTTGCACAAAAACTTGATGGCGCCCGAATTGGCCCTGTTGCCAGCGGATGTGATCTTGAGCGAAGGCCAGGACGTGGATCGGCAACTCGATCGCTGTCTGACCCAGCAACCCGATCTGGTGGTGTGCGGGTTGGGACTGGCCAACCCGCTGGAGGCCCGGGGCGTCGCCACCAAATGGTCGATTGAATTGGTATTCAGCCCGATCCAGGGCTACGAACAAGCCAGCGACCTGGCTGCTCTGCTGGCCAGGCCCCTGAACCGGCGCGACAGGTTGGCCGCATGAGGAGCGATGCATGGAACTGACCCTGTGGACCTATGAAGGACCGCCCCATGTGGGCGCCATGCGCATCGCCACGGCCATGCGGGGGATCCACTATGTGTTGCATGCACCGCAAGGCGACACCTATGCCGATTTGCTGTTCACGATGATCGAGCGCCGCGACCATCGGCCGCCAGTCACGTACACCACCTTCCAGGCCCGTGATCTGGGCGCAGACACTTCGGCGCTGTTTCAACGTGCCGTGCGCGATGCCTGCGAACGCTATCTGCCCGACGCCTTGTTGGTGGGGGCCTCTTGCACCGCCGAGTTGTTACAAGACGATCCGGGGGGGCTGTGCCAGAACCTGGGATTGTCGATCCCGGTGGTGCCCCTGGAATTGCCCTCTTACCAGCGAAAAGAAAACTGGGGCGCGTCAGAAACTTTTTATCACCTGGTGCGCGCTGCCTTGACTGGCTGCGCCAAGCCCGAACCCGGCCAGGCTGTCTCCGATCGGCGCCCCCGTTGTAATTTGCTCGGAGCCACTGCACTGGGCTTTCGGCATCGTGACGACGTGCTTGAGTTGACCCGTTTGCTCGAAGGGCTGGGGATCGAGATCGCCATCGTCGCCCCCTGGCAAGCCACCCTGGCCGACTTGAAACGCCTGCCCGAAGCCGATTTCAACGTCTTGATGTACCCCGAAATCGGCAAAACCACCGCCGACTGGCTGCAACGGCAATTCGGCATGCCTTGCACCCGCACCGTCCCGATCGGGCGTGGGGCCACGGCCCGCTTTGTCAGCGAAGTCTGCCAACTGGCGGGATTGCCGACTCCTGACCTGACCCCGCCCAAGTCGCGCTGGTACGCCCAGTCGGTGGACTCGACTTACCTGACGGGTAAGCGGGTGTTTGTGTTTGGCGACGCCACCCACGCCATGGCCGCAGCCCGCATCGCTCGCGATGAAATGGGTTTTGACGTGGTCGGTCTGGGCACCTACAGCCGAGAATTTGCACGCGATGTGCGCGAACTGGCGACCGAGATGGGTCTGCAAGCGCTGATCACCGACAACCACATGGAGGTGGAAGCGGCCATCGAGTCCTTACAACCCGAGCTGATCCTGGGCACACAAATGGAACGCCACATCGCCAAACGCCATGGCATGCCCTGCGCCGTCATTTCGGCCCCGGTGCACGTGCAAGACTTTCCGGCCCGCTACTCACCGCAAATGGGCGCAGAAGGATCGAACGTGATGTTCGACACCTGGATTCATCCGCTCATGATGGGGCTGGAAGAACACCTGCTGGGCATGTTCCGCGAAGACTTTGAATTCCATGCTCAGGCTGCACCGTCCCACCTGGGCGGCCATGTGTCGACCGAACCGAAAACGGTTGTCGTCGACAAACCTGAACAAAGTTCGCAGCCGGAGCCCACACCCACGCCCGTCCCGCCTCACCAAGTCGCCACCCAAGGACTTTGGACCGCCGAGGCAGAGCGCGAGCTGGGCAAGATTCCGTTTTTTGTGCGCAGCAAAGCGCGCCGCAACACCGAACGCTACGCGCTTGAAGTGGGCGTGCAAACCATCACCGTCGAGACCCTCTACGATGCCAAAGCACACTACAGCCGCTGACGCAACACCCATGCGGGTGACGCTGCTGACCATGGATCACCACCTGGCCAGTGCGGCGACGCGCGTTCAGCGCGTCCTGGCACGCGAGATTCCGGGCTTGACCCTGAGCGTACACACCGCCGCTCAATGGCGCGCTGAGGCCGAGGCCTTGAAAAACTGCCGTGAAGACGTTGCACAAGCTGATCTGGTGATCGTCAGCATGTTGTTCATGGAAGACCACTTCCTTCCGGTGCTGGCCGATTTGCAAGCAAGGCGCGAACACTGCGATGCCATGGTTTGCATCATGTCCGCCCCGGAGGTCATGCAACTGACGCGAATGGGCAAGTATGTGGCCGGGCAGCAAAGTGGCGGGCTGATGGGTTTGCTCAAAAAGTTGCGCCCCAAATCGTCGGAGCAAGGTGGCAAAGGCGCGCCCAGTGCCTCGGCTGGCGCACGCCAGATGACCATGTTGCGGCGTTTGCCCAAATTGCTGCGATTGATCCCGGGCACCGCCCAGGACCTGCGGGTGTTCTTTCTGGTCATGCGATTTTGGTTGGCCGGATCGGAAGAAAATTTGCGACGCATGATGCACTTGCTGGTTGGTCGCTACGCCCGTGGCCCGCGCGAGGCTCTGCGCAATTGGGTGCAAGCCGAAGATCCGATCGAGTACCCAGAAGTGGGCGTCTACCACCCGCGCATGAAATCCCGCCTGAGCGAAAAAATGCGCGATCTGCCAACCCCGAAAGGCCTCAAAGACGCCCCCGTCGTGGGCTTGCTGCTGCTGCGCAGTTATTTACTGTCGGGCAACACCGCGCACTATGACGCCGTGATCGACGCCTGCGAAGCCCGTGGCTTGCGGGTCGTGCCTGCCTTTGCCAGCGGCCTGGACGCGCGACCGGCGGTCGAACAATTTTTCATGCGCGACGGCCAGCCGCAAATCCAAGCCCTGTTGTCACTGACCGGTTTTTCTCTGGTTGGTGGACCCGCCTACAACGACGCCCAGGCGGCCGAGGCTTTGCTGAAAAAACTCGATGTCCCCTACGTCTGCGCCCACCCGCTGGAGTTTCAGTCGATCGATCAATGGGCACAGGCGCAACGCGGGTTGTTGCCGGTCGAGAGCACCATCATGGTGGCCATCCCTGAGCTTGACGGGGCCACAGCACCGACCGTGTTCGCCGGCCGCGCGGGTGCTGCCGGAACCCAATGCCAGGGTTGTGGCAAACATTGCACCTTTGAAGCCCAGGCACAGGCGCACGACATGCACCCCTGCTTCGAGCGGATCGAGACCATGACCGAACGCGTTGCCCAATGGGTGGCCCTGCGCCAAAAGCCCAAATCCGAGCGCAAGTTGGCCATCGTGCTGTTCAACTTCCCGCCACAAGCAGGACACGTCGGTACCGCCGCATTCCTGGGCGTGTTTGAATCACTCTACAACACGCTGCAATCGCTGGCTGAACACGGCTATAGGGTGCAAGTGCCCGATAGCGTGGATGCCCTTCGCGAAGGCTTGTTGCTGGGCAATGCCCAACTTCACGGCACCCAGGCGAACGTGCTCAGGCGCATCGCCGCCAGCGACCATGTGCGGCGCGAAACCTGGCTCAAAGAGATCGAAGCCGAGTGGGGACCCGCGCCAGGCGCTCAGTTGAGCAATGGCCGGGAGTTGTTTGTCCTGGGCTCGAACCTGGGTCAGATCGAAGTGCTGCTCCAACCCGGCTTTGGCTACGAGGGCGATCCGATGCGCTTGCTGTTCGAGCGCGGCTGTGCGCCCACCCATGCCTTCAGTGCGTTTTACCGCTACATCAAGGAAGACCTGCGGGCCGATGCCGTTCTGCACTTTGGCACCCATGGCGCGCTCGAGTTCATGCCCGGCAAGCAAACCGGCCTGTCGGGCGAGTGCTGGCCCGAGCGCCTCATTGGCGCCCTGCCCCACATCTACCTGTATGCATCGAACAATCCGTCCGAAGGAGCTCTGGCCAAGCGCCGTTCGGCTGCCACGCTGGTGAGCTACCTCACCCCCAGCGTGACACAGGCCGGTTTGTACAAAGGACTCAACGAACTCAAACAAGCGATCGACCGCTGGCGCGACCCCGATTTGAGCAGCACCGAGCGCGACAACCTGCTGGAAATGTTGCAAGCCCAGGCCCTTGCGCTGGACTTACCTGGTTTGCCCGCTGGAGCCGAGACCGCTGGAATGACCCAATGGGTGCAAAACCTGACAGCGCAATTGCTTGAAATGGAATACGCCCTGATCCCGCACGGCTTGCACGTGATGGGGCGGGCGCCAAGTGCCGAAGAGCGGGTTTCCACCCTGCGCGCCATGGCGCAAGCCATGGGCATCGACCGTGCCGGGCTGATCGAGGCTATCGTGGAACAAGGCGAACCCTGGGAAGCGCTGATGCCGAATGATTTTGATGCGGCACAAAAATCGGCTTTGCGCCAACTGGTCGAGAGCAATGAATTGCTGCAACAAGAGCACGAAATCGCCGGGTTGTTGCGTGCCCTTGACGGCCGCTACATTGCTCCGGCGGCAGGCGGCGACTTGCTGCGCAACCCCCAGGTCTTACCCACCGGGCGCAATGTGCACGGCTTGGATCCTTTCCGCATGCCCTCCCATTTCGCCGTCAAAGACGGGCGCAAACAGGCACAGAAGCTGCTCGATCGCTGTCAGGCCGACGGTCTGCCCTTGCCCGAAACCATCGCCATGGTGCTGTGGGGCACCGATAACCTGAAGTCCGAGGGGGGTCCCATGGCCCAAGCCCTGGCCCTGATGGGGGCGATGCCGCGCTTTGACAACTATGGGCGACTGGCTGGCGCCCAGTTGATCCCGCTCAATGAGCTGGGTCGTCCCCGCATCGATGTCGTGATCACCCTGTCGGGCATTTTCCGTGACTTATTGCCCATGCAGATCAAGCTGCTGGCCGAGGCTTCTCTGTTGGCCGCCAGCGCCGACGAGGATGAAAACCAGAACTTTGTCCGCAAACACACCCTGACGCACATGCGCGAACACGGCGTCGATTTGCAAACTGCCGCCCTTCGGGTGTTTGGCAATGCCGAAGGGGCCTACGGGGCCAATGTGAACCACTTGGTCGATTCGAGTTGCTGGGAAAACGAAAACGAGTTGGGCGATGCCTTTGTGCAACGCAAGGGGTTTGCCTACGGCATTGAGGGCCAGCCGGTGCGGCATCAGGCGCTGATGCAATCGGTGCTGACCACGGTCGCCCTGACCTATCAGAATGTCGACAGCGTCGAGCTGGGTGTGACCAGCATCGACACCTACTTTGATACCTTGGGGGGCTTCAGCCGTGCGGTGCTGCAAGCCAAGCACCAGACTCAAGGCGCAGCGGCCACCGCACCCGGGGTCTACATTGGCGACCAAACCCAGGGCGAAGGGGTGGTGCGCAGCCTGGGCGAACAAGTGGCCCTGGAAACCCGCACCCGGATGCTCAACCCGAAATGGCACGAAAGCATGCTGCAACACGGCTTTGAGGGCGTGCGCCAAATCGAATCGCACCTGACCAACACCATGGGCTGGTCGGCCACCACCGGTCAAATCCAGCCCTGGGTCTACCAGCAACTGGCGCAAACCTTCATCCTGGATCCTGAAATGCGTGAACGCATGGCGCAACTGAATCCATCGGCCTCCGCCCAATTTGCCAACCGTTTGCTGGAAGCCTCGCGGCGCAATTTCTGGCAACCCGACACCCAAACCCTGGCCGCCTTGCAACAGGCCGGGGCCGAGCTAGAAGATCGCCTTGAAGGCGTCAAAGAAGGACTCCCCGCATGAACGATACCTTTGTGGAAACCACCCGGATTCCGGTCACCAACATCCAGCGCAAGAAGGAAGACGGTGAAGGCAGCGTGCAAGTGCACCTGGATCCGAATCTGAAAATCGGCACTGCCAAAGTGTTTGCCATCTATGGCAAAGGCGGCATTGGCAAAAGCACCACCTCATCCAATTTGTCGGTGGCATTCAGCAAGCTGGGCAAACGGGTGCTCCAAATCGGCTGTGACCCAAAGCACGACTCAACTTTTACACTGACCAAAAAGCTCATGCCGACCGTGATCGATGCGCTCGAAGCGGTCGACTTCCATGCCGAAGAGTTGCGCATGGAGGACTTTGTCTTTCAGGGCTACAACGGCGTGATGTGCGTCGAAGCCGGCGGACCGCCTGCCGGCACCGGCTGCGGCGGCTATGTGGTGGGTCAGACGGTCAAGCTGCTCAAAGAGCACCACTTGCTCGAAGACACCGATGTGGTTATTTTTGACGTGTTAGGCGATGTGGTGTGCGGCGGCTTTGCTGCGCCCCTGCAGCACGCCGATCGCGCCTTGATCGTGACCGCCAACGACTTCGATTAGATCTTTGCCATGAACCGCATCGTGCAGGCGATTGGGGCCAAGTCGAAAAACTACGACGTCCGCCTGGGGGGCGTGATCGCCAACCGCAGCGACGCCACCGACCAAATCGACAAGTTCAACACGCGTGCTGGCTTGAAAACCCTGGCGCACTTTCCCATGCTCGACGAAATCCGTCGCAGCCGCCTGACCAAGTCGACCCTTTTCGAACTCGAGCCCAATGCAGCAGTGCTGGCGGTGCAGGAAGAGTACATGCGCCTGGCCGACCAGCTCTGGCGCGGTGGTGATCCGCTGCCTGCGGTGGCATTGAAAGACCGTGAAATTTTTGATCTGTTGGGGTTTGACTGATGCCGCCCATTGCTTATGAACAACGTCGCGAGCAGATCGAGCACTATTTCGATCGCACCGCTGCCCAGGCCTGGGCGCGACTGACCTCGCAAGAGCCACTGGGCCACATCCGAAGCAGCGTGCGCGAGGGGCGCAACCGCATGCGCGACACCCTGCTGTCCTGGTTGCCGCAAGATATGCACGGGTTGCGCCTGCTCGATGCCGGCTGTGGTACGGGAGCGCTGGCCATCGAGGCCGCCGAGCGCGGGGCCGAAGTGGTGGCGATCGACCTGTCCCCGACCTTGGTTCAACTCGCAGCCGAACGCTTGGCCGAGCAAAGCCCCGATCTGGCGCAACGCATCCGGTTTTGCTCAGGCGACATGCTCGACGAGGGTTTGGGCGAATTCGATCATGTGGTGGCCATGGACTCGTTGATTCACTACCCCTGCGAACAAATCGCGCAGGCACTGGGCCGTCTGGCACCGCGCACCCGTGGCTCGATGTTGTTCACGTTTGCCCCCCGCACCCCCTTGCTGGCGGCGATGCACCGGGTGGGGCGGATGTTTCCGCGCAGCGACCGATCCCCCGCTCTTGAACCGATTGCCGCCAACCGTCTGCATCTGGCCTTGCACACCGAAATCGGGACAACCGGTTGGCACGCAGGTCGCGATCGACGCATTGCCCATGGCTTTTACACCTCTCATGCGTTGGAGTGGAGGCGATGAAAAAACTGCAAATCCCGGTGCCTTCGTGGGTGCGTGCTTACGGCATCAAAGTGATGCCGTTTGCGGACGCCGCGTCACCGGGTTTGCCCCTGCCGCGACTGCTGCGGCTGTCTTTGTTTCAGTGGGTCATCGGCATGGTCACAGCCCTGCTGGTGGGCACCCTGAACCGGGTGATGATTGTCGAATTGGAAGTGCCTGCCTGGTGGGTCGCCCTGGCTGTGGGTTTGCCCATGGTTTTTGCGCCGTTGCGAGGTCTGATCGGTTACCGCAGCGACACGCACCCCTCGGTGCTGGGGCTGCGGCGCATTCCGTATTTGTGGATGGGCAGCCTGCTGCTCTTTGGTGGTCTGGCGATCCTGCCCTTTGCCCTGTTGGTGCTGGGTGACAACCAACCCGGACAGATCTGGGTAGGCCGGATCGGTGCCGCTTTGGCCTTTTTGCTGGCCGGGGCTGGCATTCAGATCACGCAAACGGCGGGCATGGCGCTGGCCAGCGACCTCGCCGATGAAGACAAACGGCCCCGGGTGGTGGCGTTGCTCTACACCATGCTTTTGCTCGGATTGATCGTGAGCAGTGCGATTTACGGCATGTTGCTGCAAGACTTCAGCCCTCTGCGACTGATCCAGGTCATACAGGGCTCGGCCGTGGTGGTGCTGGCCTTGAATTTGCTGGCGTTGTGGAAACAAGAAGCGCGCCAAAGCCGGCGCGGTGCACGCGAAGAGGGCGGCTTTGGCCGTCATTGGCGCGAATTGATGGCGCAAGATCAGATGAGACGCTTTTTGTGGGCCACCGCCCTGGGCAGTTGCGCGTTTGGCATGCAAGACATCGTGCTCGAACCCTATGGTGCCCAGGTGCTGGGCCTGGATGTGGGCGCCACGAGTGGGCTGACCGCAGTTGGGGCGCTGGGCTCGTTGCTGGCCTTTGCCCTGTCGGCACGCGTGCTCAATCGCCACATTGGGGCTTGCAGCTTGGCAGGTCTGGGGGCTGTGGTGGGTCTGCTGGCTTTCTCGATGGTGATTTTTTCGGCGCCCCTGCAGTCGGTGCCTTTGTTCAAAGCCGGTGTGGCTCTGGTGGGCTTTGGCGGCGGCTTGTTCTCGGTCGGCATGCTGGTCAATGCCATGACTTACGGCGATGCCCGATTAAGTGGCCTGGCATTGGGAGCATGGGGCGCGGTGCAAGCCACGGCGGCCGGTCTGGCCATGGCACTAGGCGGTTTGCTGCGCGATGCCATCGACGCTTTGGCACAAGCGGGTCATCTGGGTGATGCCCTGCAATCGCCCGTGACGGGCTACAGCTTTGTCTATCACATTGAAATGTATCTGTTGCTGGTCGTGCTGATCGCCTTGGGCCCGATGGCTCGGCGCGGCATGGATCGGATCCGACCTTCATCCCAACGTTTTGGCCTGGCCGAGTTGCCGAGCTGAATTTTTTCACCCACCACTGGAGACTTACCATGGGAACTGGCGCAATCACCCAATATGTGGACGTGGCACAAATCGTCCTCTACATGTTCTGGCTCTTTTTTGCCGGACTGATTTATTACCTTGTCCGTGAAAACCACCGCGAGGGCTACCCGATGGACAGCGGCCGCGAGAACGGTCCCAAAGTCGAGGGCTGGCCACCGGTGCCAGCTGCCAAGACCTTCAAACACCACGACGGGCATGAAACCTACAGCCCCGACCTGAATCGACCCGATGGGCAGTACAGCGCCGAAGCCGCACATGGCTGGATCGGCGCTCCGCTGGAACCAGTCGGCAATCCGCTGACCGCAGGCGTGGGTCCGGGGGCTTGGGCGCAACGCGCCGATGTGCCGGACATGACCCACCACGGCGAAGTCAAAATCGTGCCGCTGCGTGTGGCCAGCGACCATGGCGTGTCCAAGCGCGACACGGATCCGCGCGGTTTGCCGGTCTATGGCGCCGATGGCGAAGTGGCGGGACAGGTGGCCGACATGTGGGTCGACCGCTCTGAGATGATGTTCAGGTACATCGAGGTGGCTTTGCCCGATGGCGGTCGCCGACTGCTGCCGGTGCCTTTTGCCCGCATCAAGAAAACAGGCGTCGAAGTCCACGCCCTGAGGGCACACCAGTTTGCCGACGTGCCCACCACCCGCTCACCTGATCAGGTCACCTTCCTTGAAGAAGAAAAAATCTCCGCCTGTTATGGCGCAGGTCAGTTGTATGCCACCCCTGAGCGCAAGGAACCGATGCTGTGAGAGCCACCCACGAACATGAATGGGAAGCCTCGCCTGGCTTGCCCGAACCCTTGCCCAAAGGGGAAAAAATCCTTTGGCAAGGCGCACCGAATTGGTATGCCCTGGCGGTGCATGCCTTTCATGTTCGCAAAGTAGCCATCTACTTCGGCCTGATGATGGCTTGGCAAGCCGTCAGCTTGCGCGCAGACGGCAAAGACTGGGTGGACATCACCCTGGCCTTGATCGGGTCGGGCACCTTGGTGCTGGTCGCCTTGTCGTTGCTGGGAATTTCCGCCTGGTGGGCGGCACGCACCAGCCTGTACACCCTGACCGACAAACGGTTGGTGATGCGGGTCGGCATCGTGCTGAGTTTGACATTCAATTTCCCGTTGCGTTGCATCCGCTCGGCTGAAATTCGCGACCTGAGTCAGGGACACGCCGACATTGCGCTTGAACTGCCCACTGGCGACCGGATCGGCTGGTTTCATCTTTGGCCGCATCAACGGGCCTGGCGACTGAGCCATCCGCAGCCGACCCTGCGCTGCGTCCCCGAAGGTCGCATGGTGGGCGAGTTGTTACAACGCACCTGGATGGCCTCACAAGTACCCGGGCAAGGTCGTGCCCAAACGGCTTTGACGCCGGTACCCCACAGCCCTGACTCAGGTAACCCTTTTCAAGGTCACGCCGCATGAACAGCAGGACCGCCTCACCCCAGAAAGGCCTGCCCATCGGTTGGTTGCTTGCCCTCATGGCGCTGACTTTGGCGGTGGTGGGCTGGGCCCAGCAACAGGGCTGGCGTGTCGCCACCCAGGATGCGCCCACGGCTTGGGAGATGTCGTTGCAATTCAAAGACCTGCCCAATGGCGACATCGCCGTGATCGATGCGCAGCTGGGACTGACCTTGCGCGAATTCAGTGGCGAGCAAGGATTTTTGCGTGGCAGTTTACGTGCCTTGGCTCGCCAGCGTCGGATCGCCGAAGCCGATCGCGACGCTCCGGTGCTGTTGCGCGCCCTGGTCGATGGACGCTTGCTGTTGATCGATCCCACGCAGGGGTCACGCATCGACCTCGATTCTTTTGGACCCAGCAACAAGGCGGTGTTCGCCGGTTTGCGCGGCGTTCCGCCCACTGCATTGAAACAGGAGTAAGAACATGACCACTGCCACAGACACCATCCTGACCGGTGCCGACGCCAACGAAAAAGCCCGCCAGAGCAACATGCTCAGCCCGCGCTTTTACACCACCGATCACGACGCCTTTGATCGCATCAGCGTTGAGCCCTTGCGCGCCGAATGGGACGCGATGATGAAAGAGTACGAAGGCGATAACAACCATGATCATTTTCAGCGTGACGCCACCTTTTTGGACGAACTGAACGCCTGCGCACCACACTGGTCCCCCGAAATGCGCCAAGAGGTGCTGGACTTCTTTGTCAGCTCGCTGACCTCGGAATTTTCAGGTTGCGTGCTCTACAACGAAATCCGCAAACATGTGAAGAACCCAGATATCAAACAGCTCATGACCTACATGGCCCGCGATGAGTCGCGTCATGCCGGATTCATCAACATGTCGCTGCGCGACTTTGATTTGGGCATTGAACTGGGCAAACTCAAAAGCGACAAGCCTTATACTTTTTTTAAACCGGCCCACATCATTTACGCCACCTATTTGTCGGAAAAAATCGGTTACGCCCGTTACATCACGATCTTTCGTCAACTTGAGCGCCACCCTGAAAAACGCTTTCATCCGATCTTTCGCTGGTTCGAGCGCTGGTGCAATGACGAATTCCGCCATGGCGAATCGTTTGCCCTCATCATGCGCGCCAACCCCGAACTGCTGTCGGGCTTCAATCTGCTCAAGATCCGCTTTTTCTTGTTGGCCGTGTACGCCACGATGTACGTGCGGGATCACCGCCGCCCCCTGCTGCACGAAGCCATGGGTCTTGAGTCGACCACTTACGACTATGAGGTGTTTCGCATCACCAATGAAATCACCCAACAGGTGTTTCCGATCGCACTCGACATCGATCACCCGGGCTTTCGCCAGGGTCTGGCTGATCTGACCGCCATTGCCGACGCATTCGATGCCGCCAAGAAGCGTGGCGGCGTGACGGGCCTTCTGGGCAAGGTCTGGCATGGTGGTCGCGCCTTGGTGCAGTTCTCCAAGATGTACCTGCTACCGGTCAAGCGCCAGAAACTGCTGGAGCAACCCCGGATGCGACCTTCATGGTAAGTGACACCCTTCTGGCTGCGGCCTTTGCCCTCTTTTGCTGGTGGGCGGGGACCGGAGCCATTTTGTGGCTGGATCGCCAAGGTGGATGGTGGGGACGCTGGAGCCTGCCAGCGTTCAGCATGCTGATGGGACTGAGTTTTTGGGGCGTGCATGTCAGCATGTCTGCTTCCGGCACTTTGCATGCCTATTTGGGGTTTGCCAGCACCATCGTGATGTGGGGCTGGCATGAGTTGGCTTTTTTGACCGGGGCACTCAGTGGACCTCGTCGTGTTGCCATGAGCCCGAGCGCCCGGGGCTGGGGTCGTTTGCGAGAATCGGTGGCGGCCATTTTGTGGCACGAACTGGCTCTTATCCTGAACTTTGCGGTGCTGGTCTGGATGCAATCGGGACAGCCCAATCACACGGCCTTGTGCACGTTTGCGCTGCTGTGGTGCATGAGGGTCAGCGCGAAGCTGAACTTATTCATTGGCATCCCCTTGCACGGTGAACAGTATTTGCCCCCGCACCTGAAGTACCTGGCCAGCTATTTCCGCTACGCCAAGCCGGGCCTTTGGTTCGTGGCATCGGTCACAGGGGCCACCGGGTTCTGGATTTGGTTGCTGTGGTCAGGCTGGCATGCCCACGACACCCTGAGTGCGAGCTGGCTGCTGTTGGCTTCATTGCTGGGTTTGGCGATATTGGAGCACGTGCTGATGGTGGTGCCCTGGTCGCTGGACAAATTGTGGGGCTGGGCGATGAATCATCCTTCCGGGGTGGCACACAAGCCGGTCAAACTCGAACTGGGGCCAAAGTGAACCCAAGCAAAACCGCCGTGGTCATCGGTGCCGGCTTTGGCGGCCTGGCTGCGGCCATTCGACTCAGCGCCAAAGGGTATCGGGTTCAGGTGCATGAAAAATTAAGCGACGCGGGCGGGCGGGCCAGTGTGTTCAGACAAGACGGGCATACATTTGACGCCGGACCGACGATCATCACCGCACCTTTTTTATTGCGTGAATTATGGGAATTGTGTGGTCGGCGCTTTGAAGACGATGTCACCTTGATTGCGATGGATCCTTTTTACCGGATCCGGTTTGATGATGGGTCGCATTTTGATTACAACGGCGATCCGGCGCACATGCGCGCCGAAGTCGCGCGTTTTTCGCCGGAAGATCTGGATGGTTACGAGCGCTTTTTGATCCTGTGCGAAAAATGCAAGCGACTGGGCTTTGAAGGCATGGGCGACAAGCCATTTGACAGCGTGTGGGATTTGCTGCGTGCCATTCCGGATTTTTTGCGCATGGGAGCATGGCGCAGCATCCACGCCCAAGTGGCCCGACACTTCAAGAATGAGCATTTGCGCACAGTCATGAGCTTTCATCCCCTGCTCATTGGGGGTAATCCGTTTTCAGTCACCGCGGCCTATTCCTTGATCAATGCACTCGAGCGCACCTGGGGCGTGCATTCGGCCATGGGCGGAACAGGAGCAATCGTGGCGGGCTTGGTGCGTTTGCTGCATCACCGTGGCATTGAATTGCATCTGAATTCGCCGGTTCATCAAATACTGATTGAAAACGGTCAGGCCTGCGGCGTTTCCTTGGGCAACGGCAAAACCATCAAGGCCGATATCGTGGTGAGCAATGGCGATACCGCCTGGACCTATAAAAATCTGGTCGATGCCCGGTACCGCAAACACTGGACCGACCGCCGCATCGAGCGGGGCCGTTACTCGATGGGGTTGCTGGTCTGGTACTTTGGCACCCGCAAACGTTTTGAGTCGGTGCCGCACCACATGCTGGTGCTTGGGCCTCGCTACAAAAGCCTGTTGCAAGACATCTTCAAGCGCCATGTGCTGGCCGACGACTTCAGTTTGTATCTGCACCGCCCTACCGCCACCGACCCATCGCTGGCGCCACCGGGCTGTGACACCTTTTATGCCCTGGCGCCGGTGCCGCATCTGGACAGCGGCACCGACTGGCGTGAGCGCGCTGAGCCCATGCGGCAAGCCATCGAACAACGGCTGAGTGACACGGTGTTGCCCGGTCTGAAAGCAGAAGTCACTACTTCGCTGATGATGACGCCACAGGATTTTCATGATCGCTTGTGGTCGTACAAGGGGGCCGGATTTGGTCTGGAACCCTTGCTGTTGCAAAGCGCCTGGTTTCGGCCGCACAACCGCAGCGAGGATTTGCCCGGGCTGTATGTCGTGGGCGCCAGCACACACCCGGGCGCCGGTGTGCCAGGTGTTTTGATGTCGGCCAAAGCCTTGGCCCAGGTGGTTCCCCATGCATGATCTTCACTCCGCCCTGCCGCCCGCTGACCTCGAGGAATGCATCGCCCTGATGCAAGAAGGCTCCAAAACTTTTTTCGCCGCCAGCCGTCTTTTGCCTCAGCGGGTACGACCATACGCCATCGCCTTATACGCATTTTGCAGGGTCGCCGATGATTTGGTGGATTTGGCGTCCCCCGGCTCGGCGCCCCTGGATGTTTTGCGCCAACGGCTCGATGCGATCTACGCCGGAGCACCCCAGCCGCATGTCGAAGATCAGGCGCTGGCGATGGTGGTGCGAGAAACCAGACTGCCAAGACACCTGCTGGACATGCTGATCGAGGGGTTTGCCTGGGATGCCCAGGGGCGCCGCTACGAAACTTTGCGCGATCTGCACGACTATGCTGCCAGGGTGGCCGGCAGCGTGGGCGCGATGATGTGCTGGATCATGGGGACACGTGATCCCGACACCCTGATGCGCGCGTGCGAGTTGGGGGTCGCCATGCAGTTGACCAACATCAGCCGCGATGTGGGTGAAGACGCCCGCATGGGTCGGGTCTACATGCCGTTGCGTTTGATGCGCGACAACCACTTGGATCCGGACTTGTGGTTGCTCGACCCGGTGAGTTCGGCGGCTCAAAAAAGGGTGGTGGCACAGTTGCTCGACGAAGCCGACCGGCTCTACGCTCAAGCCTTGCATGGCGTGGCCAGTCTCCCCCCCGATTGTCGCGCTGCCATCTATGCTGCAAGCACCATTTATGCCGAGATTGGCCACCAACTCAGACGCAACGGACTGGACAGCGTGAGTCACCGCACAGTGGTGAGCACCTCACGCAAGCTGGTGTTGTTGTTCATGGCCTGGACCCAGGCCGGATGGATTCGGGTGGCCCGACACCATGCAACACCGTTGGCGGCTGTGCAAGACATGGTGCAGACTTGTACCCGAATTGAGGCACCTGGCTCTGTCAAAGGGCCAGGGTTTTTCCCCAGCCGCAGCATGGATCAGCGAGTGGTCTGGGTGCTCGAGTTGCTGGAGCGGCGCGAAAACATGAAGCGCGGACAGGCGCTCAGCGACGCCGGTTAAACCAATTGGCCAGCATGAAGAGCAAAAAGACGACAAACATGATGATGATGACGTATTTGACTTCCATGATGTCTTCCTTGCAATAAAGGTCAGTGGGTGGAATGAAAACTGGTGCGCGACCAGGTTTTGAACAAAGGTCGCATGACCCACAAGGTGGCCAAAAGCAACGCAATCTCAATCGTATAGACAAAACAATACCCTGTCCAAGGGGTCGAGATTGCGCTGACCAAGTCGCGCAAAATTCCCCCTAGGGCCATGGCCAAACCGGCAGCCGTTGCCTGTGCAGCACCCCATGCGCCCATGGCCAGGCCGGCCTGCCCTGTGCGGGCCCGGTTCATGGTCGCAGTCAGGGTGCCATGACCGAACAGACCTGCGCCCAAACCAATCAGGAAGGTCCCCAGACTGAACCATAAAGCCGGCGTCGGCGACCAAGACGCCAACACCACCAACACGAAGGCCGGCAGACCGAACACGCAGCCCAAGGCAGCCATTCGAAACGGATCTGCGCCCCGACTTAGCAGGCGCGAAGCCGTGGCAAAACCGACCAGACTGCCCATCGCCAAAGTAGCGCTGAGCTGAGTCGTGCTGGCCACCGACAGATGGAGAATTTCACCCCCATAGGGCTCGAGCAACACGTCTTCCATGGTAAAGGCCAAAGTGCCCAGCCCCACCACCCACAGGCGTCGCACAGCTTCGGCATCACACGTGAACAACTGCCAAGCCTGTCCAAAACTGGGATCGACACCCTGCCCCGGCTTGCGTTGCCTTGAACGTGACTCTTGCTTCCACATGGCGATGGTATTGAGCACCAGAGTGATGATGGCCGCAGCTTGCACCACCTGAATCAGGCGCCCCGGAGAAAAGTCGGTCAACAGATCGCCAAACAGCAAAGCGCTGCCCACCATACCCACCAGCATCATCACATACATGAAACCAACCACATTGGCTTGTTTGTCGGGCGTGGTGAGATCGGTGGCCAAAGCCAATCCTGCGGTTTGGGTGGTGTGAACGCCCGCCCCCACCAATAAAAAAGCCACGGCAGTGGCAAGATGCCCGACCCAGACCGGGGCTTGTTGGGACTCACCCCATCCCGCCAGCACCAACAGCGCAAAGGGCATGATGGCAAAGCCCCCAAATTGCAGCAACGTCCCCGTCCAGATGTAAGGCACACGCCGCCAACCCAATTGCGAGCGATGGTGATCCGATCGGAATCCCACCAAGGCACGGAAAGGGGCAAACAACAAAGGCATCCCCAGCATCACCGCCACCAGGCTGGTGGGCACGCCCAACTCGACGATCATGACCCGGTTCAGGGTGCCCACCAAGAGCACCAAGGCCATGCCCACAGAAACTTGAAACAACGATAAACGCAACAGACGCGACAGCGGTAAATCTTCGCTGACCGCATCGGTAAATGGCAATAACTTAACGCCCCACTGCAACCAGGCGTATTTGGAAGAATTGGTATCCATGGTTTAAAGACCAAAAGCCGGGCGGGCCTGAGCCCACCCGGTTTTTAAACCACCCGGAATCACTTCTTGGTGGTGTCGGCCGCTTGGGTAGCTACCGCTTTTCCAGCCGCACCACTGAGGAACGACTTGACCCAAGTTGTGTTGGTCACCAAGGCCAGGTGAACGCAAAAGGAGCCGACGGCCACAGCACCCAAAAAAATGGGAATGCCGACCTGAGGCTTCACGACGCACCACATTTTTCCGTAGATCATGATGGGTCTCCTTTACTTCAGCCACGGTGAATAGATATAGGCCAGCAGATGGGCGAATGCGGCAATCATGCCGAAAATCTGCGTGCCCTGGATGAGATTGCGGTGAATCTCCTCCGACTCGGCCTCGGTCAAACCGGTGGGCCATACCTTGTCATTATTGGACATGGGTACCTCCTTGCAAGAAGCATTCGTGCTCAGGCCGCACGCAGGCCATCGATGCCGACATGGCAACGAATCGGGTGGCGCAATTCATGGGTGTGCTCATGGATGCGCGTTCATCTGGCGAATCGGGGCATGCGCCATGGCAACATGGCTTGCACGACCGGTGAAACAAAACGGGGCATGGAAAGGCTCTCGTGGAACGTGTGTGTGTCCGGACCCAAGTCTGGACGTGACAGGACACAACGTTGGTAAAACGGGGTGTCCTCGAGTTGCTGAGCCACAACCGGGGGCGTTGCCGAACGAGCCCGGCGGGAGAGGCGCCAGCCTGTTTTCGGCAAAGGCTGATGATCCACCGGGGGTAACTCGGTCACTGCACCTGCAGCATCGAAACGCAAACGCAACAGGCGATCTTCGCGATCAGGTCCATGCAGGTCATAGGTGACCTCGGTACTGCCATCGGCGTGGTGGGTGCGCGACCAGTCCCAGGCATGGAAGGCATCTTCCAGGGGCTCAGTGCCCTCATTGGAATCGAGATAGGCATGACCTTGCCAGCGCAAATCGGGTTGATGGAGATCGACCTCGATCCGGGCCTTGGGTGCCAAAGGCCCCCAATGGTGACGACCTGCCGAATCCAACGCCACTGAAAAATTCAACAATTGTTCGGGCCACAAACGGATGTGGCCACGCAAGGGCTTGAGCCATGGCACGCTGATTTCGTCCAACCGAATGTGCAGGCACTGACCGTCCCAGTCCAGTCGACTCGGTCCCAACACAAAACTGTTGCTGTCGCGCTGCATTTGACCGCGCCCGCGCTCAGTCATGGCCCAGCGCCCTCCGGGGCCGTAAAGGGCCACGTTGATGGCACAGTGGTTCTCAGGATTGGCCGGGCGATCGCTGCGCCTGGCCCATCGGTAATAGGGCGAAAAAACGCTGCCGACAAAAGCGATCAGCGTCAGGCTGTGTTGCATGTCATGACTCATGGCGTCGACATACCACCATAGGTAGCCACGGGGTGGAACTTCTTGCGCAAAGCAAGGCTGGCCATGACGTCCTCGGCCGCCCTGATGCCGGACAAGGCCGTCATCGGTACACCCGGTCCAGGATGAGTACCGCCCCCCGTCAAGAACAAACCGGGTATGGCTGTCGTTGCTCCGGGTCTCGAAAAGATGCTCATCCACCCGTGCGTCGCCTTGCCATACAGACTGCCCGACGACGCTGGAAAGCGGCGATGAAACAGCGAGGGGCTGGCCCGAACCCTGGCGTGCCCCTGGATCGACATCCCCAGGCGCTGCAGTTGTTCGAAGCTGGTCATCTCGCATCGTTCGATCTCCTCGGTCCTTTCGGGTTCGTCCCCATGGGCAGGTGCATTCACCAGACAAAACAGGCGCTCGACCGCCAGCGCACTGGAAACCTCCGGTCTGTCCTGCGCGCACACATAGACTGTGGGCTGTTGGGGCAGGCGCCGTCGATTGAAGATGTCTTCAAATTCGCTTTGGTAGTCGTTTTGAAAAAACACGTTGTGACGATCCAGGTCCAGACCCTGGCGGGGCGTCAACATGGACCATGTCAGTGCCGAGAGCGATCGGGGCTGTCGGCTTGGCAATACCGCCTCCTGACTGGCCTCGCCCAGCAGTCCGATCCGCAAGGCATCAATTTCGCCATTGAAAACCAGCGCATCGGCATACAAACAATCCTGATCCAAGCGAACACCCACCGCTTTACCGTCACGCAACACAATTTCGCGACAAGGACTTTGCATCAGAAAACGCACACCCCGCTCACGGGCCAACCGTGTCAAGGTTTGCGCCAACTCGGTCATGCCACCCTGAACACTGAAGACCCCATCCATCTCAACCTGGGCAATCAACATGAGCGTGGCCGGTGCTTCCCATGGAGATGAGCCACAGTAAGTGGCATAGCGACCGAACAACTGTCGCAATCTGGGGTGCTCAAATTCGTGCTGCAGCTGACGCCACAAAGAGCGCATCGGCCCCAACTGGGTCAGCAAAGCCAGGCCTGAAAATCCCAATGCCTGCATGAAGCTCCCCATCTGTGGCGCTGGCCCACGCATGAACGGCGTTTGCAAGGCGTCATACAAGGCGCGAGCGCGGCTGGAAAAGCGGCGGAAACGGGCTGCTTCGGCAGCACCGGCGAAACGCTCAACCTCGGCCTCGCTCTGCGCCGGGTCGGCGCACAAGTCCATTTGCTGGCCATCAGGCCAGAAGTGCCGGGCCAGCACCTTCAAAGGCGTCAGGGTCAATTCATGGTCGAGATCGGTGCCGATCCGGTGCATGATTTCGTCAAACACCCAGCGCATGGTCAAAACGGTGGGGCCAGAGTCGATGGCGACACCCGCCACATCGGTGGTGTGCAACTTACCGCCAGTCACAGACTGGGATTCCACCACAGTGACTTCCAGTCCCTTTTGCGCCAGCAACAAGGCACTCACCAAGCCCCCCATGCCCGCTCCGATCACGATGACTTTGCCAGTCATGACGCAACCCTCCCCGACATGGACTCTTCGCCCAAATTCAGGCTGAGCCCCTTGCGCTGCCCTTGCATGTACAAGGGTCGAAGATGAACGAACAGCGACTCCGAAAAAAACTGGTGTTTGTGCGCCGCCTGAATGGCTTGCAAATGCGCATCCTGATGGGCGTAGTCGCGCATGGCCTGCGCATCGCGCCAAACACTGAAAGTGCATTGGCGCAGCAAAGGGGCTTCGCCCAAACCCATGGCCAACTGACAACCTTGAGCCGAACCCAAATCACGTTGCGCAGCGGGCGCATGACGCCAAAACGCCATCGCTTTGGCGGGCCGGATGCTGGCACGGGTGAGGACGGCCAAATGGCCTTGTCCCGGGTCCGGGGCATCCACCAGCGCTTGGGCGGATGTGGCTTGCCACGCCTGTTGATCCCAATGGCCACGCGCAGACAGCACCGACAAAATCCCCACCCAACTCTCGCGTGAGCGCTCACGAACCGATCCAACCCAGGGGCTTTGCATGAAGTCACGCGCTTGCAACCAGGTGTCAAAGCAAGCGATCACCCCTTGATGGGTGGCGCTGGGGCGCAAGCTGAATCCCCCCCCTTGGCCGCTGCCCATGACCTTGGCAAAGCGCAAACCAGGGATCTCGCGCAGACCGGAAGCACCCGCCATGAGCCGCAACCAGCCCCACCCCTGGTGCTGACGCAGATAGTCCACTAACAAAATCAGGACCACCCCGGAGACCGGGGGAGACATGCTGCTGAGCTCATCGGGGATCATGGCAGCCCCTCGAAAGCAACGCATGGACTCAGACCAAGACTGTGCGCCAGATCGCACGCAGTCCCTCCCGCCCCCAGCGGGCTAACCGTCGGCTCGGTGGGACTTGAGTGCGCTGGCATGGCGTTACTTTTTGGCGACCTTGACAGGCGCAGGCGCTGGTGTGATCAACAGCTCAGGAAAGTCTTTGGCCATCTTGGCGCCATACAGGGGCTTGTAAGCGCCTTGGTGACAAGTGCCACAATTGACTTTGGCCACATCGCCCAATTCACCCTTGCGGTGCGCCGGGAAGGTGTCGGTCAATGGCGTCATGTAATCGTTGTTGAGGTCACGTGCCATGCGGATGCCATGCCAGGCGGTGACGCGTTGTGGCGGACCGCCTTCCCACTCCTGGAAGGAGCGGGTGTTGTGACAATAGGTGCAATTGACTCCCAAAGCGGTCGACATGTGCGTCATCAGCCCGTAAGTCCATTCGGCCTGCTTGATCGACTGGCGATTTCCCGTGGGTAGCGCGGTGGTGCCACCGACCCGGATGTTCTCGGCCTTGAGCAAGAAAGGCGTGAAGGGGTCGTAAGGCAAAGAAGACAAATTGACCACCGGATCCGGAGTATTCTGGCCGGCCTTGTCACCCAAAAAATTGGCGCCGTATGGCTGATCAACTTTGGTGAACCAGTGTTGCTCGGGCACCGGTTTCCCCCGGTGACAGGTGTGACAGGTCACACCCGTGTCGGCCACGTGCTGCTTCCAGTCGCTGTTGATGTGCCGGGTCATTTCGATCATGCGTCGCGCCACCACTTTGGTATAGAGCGAGTCATCGGCGAAGTTGGCCGGATTGTGGCAATAGGTACAACCTTGCTCAGGAGCGATCCAGGTCGACATCGACACCATCAGCCGGGTGAAGTCATTGACACTGAGATCACCCAGCAATTTGACGTTTTTGTAGACTTGCGAGGCTTTGGGACCGTCACTGCCTGCACTCGGAATCGGCACGGGCGGCTGATTCAGGTCGGCTTGCATCTCAACGGTTCGGGGGTTGTAAATTTGCGCCATGCCGGTGCCACGGAAGCCATGTTGCACGGCGTCAATGGGCGGGCGTTCACAACCCGTCAGCAGCATCAGGGCTGCACATAAACTGAGGAGGATTCTCATGGTTTGACTCCTTGCATGAGCAGCGGGTCGGTGACGGCATCGAAGACGGGCGGATAAGGGGGAACCACGCCGTGTTTCATGGACCACAGGTACCAGTTGTCAACCACCGTGCCGGTCAGCAAAATGCCGATGCCACCCGTCAGGGGACACAGCACCGCAAACCACCAAGCCCAACGGTGAATCGATTCCATCGTGGCATTGAAGCCCATCGTCCAGCGCCAAAACAGGGCCGCGCGCTCGCTGGCCGTGCCACGATCGGTGATTTGCTCGATCTCACGCTCGCCGCCGTAGTGGGTCACCGCCAGGATGGTGGCGCCGTGCATGGCAAACAGCAGTGCAGACCCATACAAGAACACAATCGACAGCGCATGGAAAGGGTTGTAGAAGAGATTGCCGTAACGCAGCGAGAAAGCTGCGGTCCAGTCGAGGTGGGGGAAGATGCCGAACGGTACCGCCTCACCCCATGAGCCCATCAACACCGGCCTGAAAAGACCCAGCACCAGATAGAGCCAAATGGCAGCAGCAAATGCCCACGCCACATGCGTGCCCATGCCCAACTCGCGGGCGCGTCGATAAACCCGTGCCCACCAAAAAAACAGCGAAAGGGTCAGGAACAAGCCCGAGATCAACCACCAGCCACCCTGATTCAGGGGGGGCAAACTGAGACCGAAACTGGCTGGCGGGGGTTCGAGCGAGAGCCAAAACAGTTGCCGGATGAACTGGATCGGGTCATAGTTGACCGAGGCCAGCATGTTCATGCCGATGATGGTGGTGGCCAGCACGCCGAAAATCAGCGAGGCGACCCCCAAACCACCCAGGTAAATGGGGCCCAATTGAGCGTTGCCCAACAAGCCAAACCAGTAGACGATGAGGGGTTTGCCTGATCGAGGACTATTGCCGTGTCCCAGTTCGACCCCATCGTGGACGGGACCGACCGCTTGCACGGTGGTGAAGAGATTTTGGTATTGCGCCATGTTGCTACTCCTAGTTCAGGGGCAACTGAGAACAGATCGGCAGATTCAGCCACCAGCTCCACCATTCGGGCCAACCACGGGTCCAGAAAGGACCGCTGAGCACGATGCACAAGGCACTGAACAGCACCGCAGCCAGCGCCAGGAACAAGCCCAACCGGTGAATACCCAGCGTGCCGATGGAGTAGCCGATGATGTCGCGAAAGAAGGTGTCTTCGTGTTCCGGGGTGCGCACCGAGTGTCCGGGCGCCGGATTGGTCGAAGACAGGATCAGGGCACCGTGCAGCGACAAAGCGAAGGTGCTGGCAAAGAAGAAACTCACCGCCAACATGTGTGCGGGGTTGTAATGAAAGTGCAGGTACTGATAGCCCACATTCGACACCCAGTCGAGGTGGCTGTAAATGCCGTAGGGGAACGCATGACCCCAGGCGCCCATGAGCACAGGACGCACCACTTCAAGCGTCACATAAGCCAGGATGGCCACACTGAAAGCCACCGGCACGTGATAACCCATGCCCAATTTCCGGCAAATTTCAACCTCGCGCATGGCCCAGGAACCGAATGCGCCCAACGCACAAACCGTGATCAGTTGCCACAAGCCGCCCTCCATGAGCGGCGCAAAACGCAACCCATACGACAAATCGGGCGGCGCAATATTGATCTGCCAGATGTTCCAGGTTGGGCCTTGCGAGGCACCCCACAAGATCAGGGCCGTACCCAAAAACGAGAAAAACAGCGTGGTCACGCCAAAGAAGCCGACGTAGAACGGGCCCACCCAAAAATCGAACAGGTCACCGCCGAGCAGCGTACCGCCGCGCACCCGGTATTTTTTTTCAAAATTTAACATGGCCATGGCAAGACCTCCGAAAATCAAAATTGCAGGCACCGTGCCGTAGCACGTGCGGAGACGGCGCCTGCGCGAGCGTTACCGCTCAAGACTTGGCTGCAGGCATCGGCGTGTTTTGCGCCGAGGCTGCCGGACCTTTTTTGGGTCCATCGAACCAGTTGTATTTGTTGGTGCTCAGCAAGACGAGGTGAATCATCGCTGCCAGCCCGAACAGGAAAATCCCCTGCACCACCATGGCACGAAGAGGGTCGTAGAGTCGCCAAATACGCCACATGTAGTTTCTCCTAAATGATGTGGTTCATGAAGGTGTAAACCGCTGCCTTCACGCCCTGGCTCATGCTGCTGGCGCTTCCGGCACCGGGCAACCATTCGCGCCAGTTCACGCCGCCCATACGGACCAGCATGGCGACCACAAACAGCAGGCCAAAGGCCAGCAGA
>JACCDX011189721.1_pt1 | contig 41155 bp, 60 predicted proteins | sample 7449681 | NCBI WGS metagenome assembly JACCDX01 (sample SAMN15323450, study PRJNA562643) | freshwater metagenome | isolation source: river surface water | place: USA:Blue River Watershed | collected 2017-08-18
AAAAAACTTTAAGAAATTCGAAAGTTCACAAGACGAAGACGAGTTTGACTACGACTACGTAAAGCAATGCTTTATAGACTTGATAGAATCAGGAAAGGTAGTGTATATAGACGACGACTTTGTCTTAATCGAATATAGAACATTCGCGACGCCAGACGTATTGGGTATAGGAAATCCATTTGATGAGCCAAAACAATCTGACCTAAAGCCAAATGTAGTCCTAGGAAAAATAGAAAGCTATATAAAAGGATTAGACGAAACAAAGGAAGTAATGCTGGATATCCAAGCTGGTATTGAAAGAGTATTGGAAGAACACCCAAACTATATCTGCGACCTATTCTTCAACGATGGCCATGAATATGGTGAACTTATAGATACACCAACAATAAAATTATCTATATACAACACACATCATTAAATAAAAAAACCCACTCGATTGAGTGGGTTTCTTATTTTAGAGTATTTTAAACTAACTCTGGAGTTTGGTTACTAACAAGTTGCTCTAACTTACCACGAATGATTGTTAAAGTTGTCTCGTTGTAGAACTTACCATCTTCGTAGATAACTTGAAGGATCCCTCCTTTTTCATCTTCCTCAGAACATTGAACTTCTACTGCGTGGTCTCCATCTGTCAACTCGTGAACAGCAATCAACCCTTTCAATGATTTTTTAGTTCCATCATCAGAGATTGGATCTTTGAAGATGTCGTAGTTCACACCGTTTGCTTGGAACCAAGCACCTTTAGCAGCGAATCCAAAAGTATCACGAGTGTTGTATTGGTATGTGTAAGAACCTACACCTAATACGATGTTTGTTGCAGCGAAGCCTTTAGCAGCCAATCTTTCGTAGATTTCTACTTGACGATCTGTCGTAATAGAGTCTCCGTAGATTGCTCCAATGTGTGGGTCTAATACTTTATACCCTTGTTCGTTGATAGTACCTCCAAAGATGTCCCATAAGCACTCAATCAATCCTTTCGTGTAGAACTCTGGATAGAAAGCTCTATTCTCGTTTTCAGTCAACTCAGTTCTTCCGTGTCCACAGATGATTTCTACTGGATCTCCAGAGTCAGGACGAATAACTAACTTACCATCACGATTTAAGATTTGTTCTTTCAAGTCGAAACAGTATCCACCCTCACCTGGTTTCGCAACTTTTGTGATGTCGAAAGTATCCATTACTACTGATAAGATACCTTTGTCAAACTTGTTCATCCAATCAATCAACATTTGTTTTTCACCAACGGTGAAGATTTTTGTTGTTGATACAGAGTGCTCAGATGCATTTACTGAGTTAATACAAACTTCATTTTCTGGTTCTCCATAGAAGTATCTAGCAGCAGGAATAACCACAAGTGTATCAGAACCTCTAAACGATGTAGCGTGTCCTAAGCCAGATGATACCATAGTCCAAGGATCGATTCCTCTAGCAGAGAAGTCATGTGCTAAGAAAGGAATTAAGAAAGCATTCGCTGGGTCTGTTTTCAAAATGTACTTAGCTAAGTTTCTTTTGTATTGAAGAGCGATAGATGCAGATGTTGCTGGTTTCCACGCCAAAGAAGAAACAACCGTTTCTAAGAAAAGAGTAAGCCAAGCAAATCCTTTCACGGTGTTTATGAATGTCATGTGAGGAACATTAGGACGAGTTTCGATACCCTCTGGTAAAGATTTAACTCTTAAAGGTAAGTAACCTAATTTGTGAAGAGCAATGAAGTGTTCTCCGTTATACTCCATACCTAAGTATAAAGCCATGTCTTTGATAAACTTCTCTGCAACTTCGATTGGTTGAGCGAAGAAGTTTTCAGTGAACTCGTCGTGAATCCATCGCCAAGTCATTTGCTGACCGAAAGAAACAATCTTAGTGATTCCTTTAGGTGCATGTTTTGTTGAACGTGGAATCCAAGTTCCATATAGATAATCAGTTCCTTCTGCAAGCATTGCTGGGTGTCCGATTTTGTACCCGTCCGAATAGAATAATGTTGTTGGTTTAAACATGATTTTTATTTTTTATTTGTTATATCGTTTTGATTTCATAAAGATACGGAATTTTTATTGAAAAGTTTTTCTTTCCAGCCTTCTTTTTGTTCCGATGTGATAAGATCTAATTTAGCGAGATAGTCTACAACCACTTCGTAAGCTTCTATAGGGTTCTCACCAGTGTAGTTCCAATCTGTTTCCGAAAGCCAAGACTTTGATTGTTGTGGATCTAAAGAATATCTCCAAGCAATACTATCTGCGGATTTTTCATCTTCTTTGATTTCTTTTGCAGTATTAGAAAGAATGTTGAACACTTTTGTCAAAATATCTTCGTACTTTTCTAATACTTCGTTTTTAACTGCAACAACAAAACAAGGCCAAGGTGTTACAACCTCACCAATACATTTACATTTCTCCTGAACAACAAAAGGATGTGTAGTGTATTTTTCCCATAAGAAAACACCTGCTTCATTATTCTCTAAAGCCCATAATCCACCGTAAACATCACCTACTATATTAAATTCCAATTCGTCGGTATTCCAACCTCTTTGAAGTGAGTTCACATAAGCCATCAAATGTGAACCAGATCCTTCTCTGGAGATTGCAAACTTCTGTCCTTTAATATCTTCCGGTTGTTTCATCTGTGAGTTGAAAGGAACGTGAATACCCCATCTCAAAGGAGTGTTAACATAAACATTAAGTATCTTACAATCAAGACCTTCTAATATTGCCTTTGTTATACCCTCAGTTAAAAGAACTGCGATATCTAGTGTTCCTGCTTGGAGTCCTTTAATCATTTGCCCAGTTCCGCCCGCCATATCCGACCAGTGCATTTCAACACCAATATCGGTGAATCTACCTTCTTCTATGGCCAATCGCCAGGGAAGGTTAAAGTGTTCGGGAACACCACCTATTCTAAATCTTTTCATAAAATTCTATTTAGTTTTATGTCTCTTATCTTTTGATCCATATCTTTTACAACGAAGTTACTACCAGCCATTATGTGTGTGGTCATTCTACTAACACCTACTGTATATTCATCTACCAGTCTTGCATTTGGTTTGGAATCTCCGTCCCATTCGTGTGCGTCTATATCCATAGTGTAGTATCTACTTACTCTAACAGACATTACTTTGGTAAAGTCGTTTACTTCTTCGGGTTTTAAATGTCCATCATCTATCAACACATTCATTATGTCACCAGCACGCCATTGGTTTATGACCGTGTAGTCTTGACTAAACGGTAAATCTTCGAAAAGACAAACGTCTATTATGGCGTCGTCGTCTCTACCGAGAGTGCCTGTAAAAGAATATGTTTCCATTAGAATACGTTGAATAACTTAACAGACTCAGACTGAGTATAGAAAGAATCTTCATTGACAGAGTTTGTAGTCAAGATAGCTGTGAAGTATTTTTCTAACTCTTCAAAACCAGCAGAGAAGATACCGTGAGTAACACATAAATAGATTTTGTCATTGAAAATCTCTTTAGGTCTGTTGTATTGGATTGCTTTAGCAATCTCTATGAATGTTCTACCACCATCACAGATATCGTCACAGATAACAAAGTTTCTTTGACCAGGCATGTCGTCAAGTCCAGGTACTTCTGTACGAATGATTTTACCACTCGCCATATCTCTCAACTTGTTTGCAACTATAACATTTTTACAATCAATCGCTTTTGATACGTCATAGATTTTTTTAAGAGCACCAGCATCTGGTGAAATCAATGTCAAATCTCCTTCAACATAATATTTGATTGCAGTCGATGCGAAGTCTACATTGGACTTTTTTTGGAAGTTGTTAAGACACGCTTCTAAAACATCGGAGTGTGGGTCCAAGATAGTAACTCTACTAAAGTTTTGTGAGTTGATGATTGGACAGATAACAGTTTTAAGATAGTTAGATTGTCCGTTTAAGAATTTTCTATCGGATCTTGCGCCCAAAAAATATGGTGTGTAAAGATTTATCGCTTTAAGTTTGAACGCAGAGTTTTGAATACCAAGTTCGATTAGAGCTTGATTGGCACAGATGATCAACTCTAAATCTTTGAAAGAGTTTAGTCTACTTTTGATTGTTACCTCTTGTGTACTTGATTCAAAAGTAGTGTTTTCTAAATCTAATGTGATGGCTTGCTGACCATCAGGGAATTTAGATATTTTGTATTTAATGTCGGATCTTTCCGAGTTTGTTAAGTCTAAAACTTTCATATATTTCTTTTTTTTATAAAGATACGGATAATATCCTTTATTCTCCTAATATTTCGTTTATTCTTTGTTCTCTTACTATTGCTTCTGTTACTTCTTCAAAGACAGCACGATTTATCAACACAAAGTCCAAAGACATAGAAGTTTCATAACCACAATCTACTTTAACACCATCACTATAATAACAAACTAAATAAGTATATAGAGTTGCATCCACAGATGTCTTATAAGCCTTCAATGTAATAACATCATCTTCATGCATTTCCATCGAAGGAAACTCTTCTTTAGAGTGATTTAGGTAAGTATCCAACAAATCATTCAATCTACAATCTTTCGCATAAGGTAGGTTGAATTCCGTTTTTATAAGGAAGTACCTTTCGCGTTGCACTTTTTCGTGCATTGGATAAGTCTTGTATGGAATCATCGTTTTGCTATGTAGATACATAAAAGCCCGAAAGGCACTAGCAGAAAGTTATGGAAAGCTCCGATAAAAAAGGCAACTGCCAACAAATTCAACAATAATCTCATAATTTAATATATTTGTTTTGAAAAATAATGCGTAATTTACTTATATTTTAACTGCGTTGTTTTCTTGCATAAAAGCAATAAAGTCTTCCATAGAGTCTCTATAGTTTCCTTTCTTACCACCTTCTAAAGAAGAACAAACCAATGGTCCAAACTTTTCGTTTTGCTGAATGTCATCTACGATGAACACAATTCCATTTTCGAATCTAAATTTGTCTCCTTTTACAACCAAAGTATCCATATGATTTATTTTCTACAAATATAAGGATTTATTCCTGTTCGTCAAAGAACTTTTTAATATTATCTCTCATATCAACCACTTTATGCAGTTGTGCATCTTCATCACCAGGACCAATATGAACCAGGTAAGCACCACCAATCTCAAATCCCCACTCTTCTAAAATAGCAGCGTACATAGAAAGCTGAATCGAATATTCGTTTAAATGATTTTTGTAGTGTTCGTCGAAAGGAGCCAGAAGCTTTTGATATTTTCCTTTAGGATGTGAATCTGATGTAAAGTCTTTGTTGGTCTTCCAGTCAAGTATAAATATCTTTCCGTTGTGTATAAACAAAGAGTCAATCATTCCTGCTTTCTTCCACTTAGGTGAGAATACTCTTACCTCAAATGCTAAAGGTTCTAATTTATGAAGTTGCTTGGAAAATATTTTATTGAATTTTGTTATACGATGAAGAAGATCCTGATTAGTTGGAATCTCTCTCCAGATCTTATTATAGTAATCTTCTATCCATTGGTGAGTGTCAGTACCAATCTCGTTGGCATAGTCGTTTAAACGCTTCCATTCTTTCTTAATCTCTGCTTGGTCTACTCCGGCTTCGTCAGCCTTTTTCTTTGACCAATACTCCGAATCAAACGGTTCGTGGAACTGTCCGATGAATTGTGTAACAGATTGAAAAGTATCTCCGTGGTAGGTGTATTTGTGCAGACCCGGATCAAACTTGAACTCTGGATCGTTGAAGCACTCTAATCTTTTAAGTAATTCGTCTCTCATTGACTTTATATCAATGAGAGACGATTTTGTTTAGAATGGTAGGTCGTCGAAAGATTCTTCTTCACTCTCCTGCTCGTAGTAGTCCAAAGGAGGCATATCATAAACGATGTTGAATCGAGAAGTATCAATTGTTGGTGTAGGTTCTGTTGGTTCAGCCGGTGTCGGAGTAGATTGTTCTTCGTAAGAACTTCTTCTTCTAGTTCTTCTTCCTGGTGAAGCTCGTCTTATCATATCAAAGATACCACTAGTATCTATGTCTAAGTTATCTAAATATCCAGAGTATTGAGAAAGAATCTCTGCTAAAGAACCACCAACCTCTTGTGGCTCTTCCTCTCCACGCTCAGCACGCTCAGCTCTCGCTTTTTCCAAAGCCAAAGCTTCTTCTTCTCTTCTTTTTGCTCTTTCTGCTTCTCTACGATCACGCTCTTCTTGTCTTCTTCTCATTTCAACCCTTCTTCTTTCGATACGCTCGTTGTCGTTTTTGGATTCGTTTAATCCGTTAAAGATATAATCACAAAGTTCGTTGTCATATTCAGCGTCAGCACAAAGGATATATTCGTCAAGAATCTCAGAGTAGTTCACATTGTTTCCTGAAGTAAATCCATCTGTATAGTTAACATATACTGCATCATGTCTGTATCTAAAAACTCTGTCAACGAAATCCAAGACAAGATAGTCAGAACCGTATTTAGAACCATCTGGTGCACAAACAGTATAAAAGTTAGAACTAGGTTGGTAGTTCGAAAAAGTTCCTTTATTTGGATCGTAGAATTTAAAAGTATCCATATAAGGATAGTATCGGTAGTCGCTGTTAGACAACTTGATATCTATTTTAAGTTCTTGTCTTTTGTCACCAATTCTTTCAAAGTTCATTGTGTCGAACCAGTTTTGGTTTGATTTGAACAAATAATTATTCTTAGTTGCCCACTCTTTAAAGTAGAAAGCATACTTCTCGTCATTGGTAGTATAGATACGATCCATGATTTTGTAACCATCACAATCCCAAAGAAGTGCGCGACCAATAAGACAATCATATTCATTAAGCATAACTAACATAGATACTACATCACTATTATCTACATAAACATCCATATACTTTTGACAGTTGTCATATCTCATACAAGAAGCACCTAAAGATCCTCCGTCGTTAGCATAAGACTCATAGTAATAGAAGTCACGAATGCGTTCTCCTTTAACAACTTGAAGGTTTACGTTCAATCGGTTTGACACGTTTCTAAAAAGAGTAGAGAACAACTCAACTTCTTTTGCAGGAATATCTTTGAATACCTTTGAGATAAATCCACCTGGTTTTGCTTGAAAGCGTCTACTAGAAGTCCATAATTCTGATTCTTCTAATACCGCAATTCTTTCCTTTGTAAGGTATGAAATTTTAGTTTTGTCCTGTGTGGATACGGAGATATAGTTCACGAAATCCTCTGCCAAATCCTCGTTGGAATGTCTTTTCTTCAAAAGCAACGAAGCGACCATCGACTGACTTTCTATTTCAGTCAATATTTTTTTCAGTTCGTCAGATACAAAAATATCAGAGGTTTTTCTTTCGTACGGCATATCTTTTTTTTATTTATTATTTCTACAAATATATGGATTTATTTCCAATATCAAATATTATTAAATGTTAAAATTCGTATTTCTTTGTTGTTGTGTAACTTTCTTATTGAATAATATAACTTCTTTCCTTCGTTTGTCAGGTCCTCAAAAGTTGCATTCCAGAATCCTATATCATTCCTGGTCTCATAAGAGAATTCCGACCAACCAACACAAATTGCAGTGGTCATTGGAATAGAAAGTACCTTTTTCATTACATCCTGCCCCATAAGGTTTGGAAAGTAAAGACTATCGTATTCGTCGTCTTTTGACTGTTGTTCAATAAGCTCGTCGATATCGTCTATGGTAAACTGTTTTGCTATAACTGGTCGTCTATTGACATCATCAGAGACGAATGTCCCAGGCATTTCTAATTGTAAGTTTGATAGTGCGTATTTCTGACCCATTACATCTTTCACATCAAACGCGACGATGTAAACCATACTCTTACCACAATCTAATTTTGCGATTTGTCGGTTCGTATTAGGAAATCTTACGAATCCTTCGTTGTCTTCTTTTAGCATTTCTTTTAGTTTTAAATTATATACCAATTGATTCCAACGCAGCATTTCTTATAGCACATTGGGTTATCTTCATTATTCTTTCTGTTTCGTTTTTGATGATGTGTGCATCTTCTCTGTTGAAGATCCTCAAATAAGATTGAAGAACTAAGAATGCATCTATGTAGAAATCATCTACTTGTTCTACGGATTTGATACTTTCAGAGGATTTGTTTAAGAATCTTATTTGTTTATCTGTAAGAGAATTGGTTGTCCTTACCCATCTGATGGCGTTCTTGAAAGCGTCGAACTTTCGGTGTGCGAGCTGACTCGGTTCTCCATCACCTAAAATGATTTGTCTAATTTTAGATAAAGCAACTCTATGTCCTACAATAGATTGTAGTGCTTCTACTTGTTCGTCGAAAGTCTCACCATTCAATCCCTCACTAGCAACTTCTGCTGCTTGAGTGACACCTTTTAAGTGTTTCTTTGTAAGACCAACATTCTTAACATTGGATATGATATAGAAATTCGCGTCTTCGCAGTACAAACCGGCGTTGAAACTTAATCTTCTTGACTTGTCGGAAGAGTTTAGAATATAGAAAGACTTGTGGTATTTCTGTCCGTTTATCTCAATAGATTCGGACAAAAGTTCAAGATATTGTATTCCTTTGTTGAGTGTAAATCTATACTTCGTTATAGTAAAATTCTTCTCAATAAGGTCAATCTTTTCTTTTAGATATTTGGCGATATCAAATATTTCGTACCTACCTGATACCTCCACGACTCTTAAAACGCGGTCGCGGTATTTGGTTACGACGGTATCACCAACCTTTTGGATGTCAATCTGGTTGATTCTATCCAGTAGCTGTTGCTTATTGTATGGACTATAACTCATAAGTGTTTTTCTTTCTACAAAGATAGTATTATTTTTCGGAAAACAAAAAATAATATATAATGAATGAAATACATAAAAGAATACAGCAACTTCGTAAACGAAGAATGGTCCAAGAACGAACCTATACCAGAGATTCTTGACAAACCAAAGGGATTGGCGATATTTTTGATTGGAGCACCTGGAATTGGAAAGTCTACTTTCGTAAACAAATTCATACACCCAAAGAATCCAAACATAAAGGATTTCTCTACTGACGATATTTCACTTCTTTATACAAAAGATCCAAATGTTTATTACAGAGGAAAGGAAACACCAGAAGGCGGAAGGACTTCTAATGCAAGTCAACTAAATCTGAAGAAAATGAAATTGTTTATGAAAACTGGAAACTCATTCATATACGATACTACAGGTGCAGGTAAAGAACATACAGACAAAGGATTCGAGCATGTCAAAGAGATATTCGACCTTGCTAGAGAAAATATGTACGAAATAGTGTTTATACATCTTCTTTCTACTTTACAAACATCGATAGATCAAGATAAATTAAGAGACAGACACGTTGATCCAGAGTACATAACATGGGCTTACGTAAAACAGATGGGTGGAGTGATAGATGGTGAAAAAGTAGAAGGAAACATGCCTAGATACAAGGCACTTGGTCCAGATGAATATTATGTTATACTAAGTATTGATAAGAAGTACACCTTTATGAAGTTCATAGATGGAAAGCTAGCCAGAAAAAAAGGTGATAGATACGTTCCTCTAAATGAAGACCTGGATATAGAAGATTTAGAAATGATATAAAAAAAACCACTCAATCGAGTGGTTTTATTATTTCGTCTATTTTATTGTTTCTTATGTCAGCAATCTCTCTTTGATAGCAAACTTCTATTATCTTTTCACTTGGTACACCAGTGATTATTCTAGTATCACTCAACTGATCGACGGTAAGGCTCAACTTGACACCTTTATAAACTACGAATCCGTCTTTGTCTATCCTATAACTCATACTAACAAAAAACAACACATCCACCATCACTAGCAACCTCAAAGGCTTTTGTCCATTCTTGATACTTTTCGTAGAAGTATCCTTGGTCAACAGTCTTTGCTTTTTCATTCCATTCTAAAAAGTCTGCATGAAGTTTAGCACTCGTTTTAGGTCCTATGAATCCTTCACAATCCGAAAAGTGAAGAAGTTCGACAAAAGGAATGTCTATTTTGACATTACCGTTTTCACTAAGAACATCGTTGAGGTTTTCGTTTCTTTGAACAAGAGTCTCAACCTTTCGCCAAAGTTCTTCTATGTCCCAACCAATCATGTTAGCCAAAGTTCTTCTCCAACTAGAATATCCAGAGTATGAACCTGCCCTGAAAGAATCTTGTATTCCTTCACAGACATACTCACCACCAGGTATTCCTTCGGATTGATCTAAAAGAGAATCGTTTGGATAAAGATAGACTTCACCTTCAAAATACTCTTTACTTAGGTCTGCCTTCCAGACGTTCTTCTCGAAGTTTATCCTACTATAGTAGGAAATATCAAGTCCCATTTTGTTTTGTTTTTAGATGTTAAAAAAATCTTCTTCGTCTCCTAATTCTGCAGTTTCTACTACATTATCGCTTTTGTATTCAGATAAGAATTGGTTGAATATTGCTTCCATAACAGGAACACAAATAGAGTTTCCAGCAAGTGCAACATGTTGTTTAGTAGACAATGATGTTGTAAGTAAAGCATCGATATCAGCGTCTTTAACTCCCATAAATCTGTATCCTTCTCTTGCAGTCAAAGTTCTAATTCTTTTATCATCAAGCATGATTTGAGGAGATCCAGATGTAGTTAAACAAGGAGAACAACCATCAATTCCATAGATTCTTCTAGCCTGGTCGTACTTCAAGTCGGTTCTTCTTGCAACTAACTTACAAGTAGAAGCTACTTTAGGAGTGTTTACTTCATAAGGAGGTGTAATAAACAAAGACTTATCAGTAGTGTTTTCAATGAATGAACGCATTGAAACTCTTTGTTTTGTATATTGGTGAACACCTGCCATTATTTTATTGACGTTTTCAGTAGTCTCACCTAAAACTGAGAACATGAAAACTCTTTCTCTGTTTTGTGGACATCCAAAGTCAGCACCATTTAGAATAACCCAACTATTTCCATATCCTAATGACTTTAGTTTGTCGATATATTCACTAAATGCAGGCATGTGATTTTTAGAAACTAAGTTCTTCACATTTTCCATAAGAAGGTATTTAGGCTTGTTATGTTCTACCAATCTCTCTACTTCTAAAAGTAGTCCAGATCTTGTTCCTTTTTTGATTCCTCTTTGTACACCAGAGATTGAAATATCTTGACAAGGAAATGAATAAGTTAAAAGGTCACAAGCAGGGAGGTCGTTTTCGTGTAATTTAGAAACATCTCCCAAATTACCAACCTCTGTTTTATGAAGTGAGTCAAATGCAGCGTTTGCAGAAGCTAATATGTCGCAATTTGCAACAGTTGTGTGGTTTATACCACAGTATTTTAGTGCTAGTTCTTGAGTTCCGTATCCAGAAAACAATGATATTACTTTTAGTTTTTTCATATTGATTATATTTTTTTCTCTATAAAAAGTTTATTATATATATAAGTTATGAAGCTTGACATAAACGAAGTTTATCACCAATACATAACAAAGATAGTAATATTTGCACTCTTTCTCTTCAAAAGACAATTAAGACAACCAAATGTTTACAAGCAATCTGTATTAGCTTATGTAAATAAGAGACTTCCCTGGAAGATCCATTTAAAAATCGATACCGGAACCAGACTCAACAAAGAAGAAGAACGTGAGATACTTTTAGAAGAGTTACTAAACGGAGTCGAAACTGATTATCTTTCTTTCGTATTAGTCACCTTCGACACACCACTGAAACAAACCGTGATGGAGATAAACCTAAAAGACGAAGCCAAATATGAAAAATTCATATATGGCTAAGTTCATTTTCAAATTATAAATCTAAACTATCAATCTTTGATTTGCTCATCTCTCAGAGTTTGAATACGGTCTCTAATCTCTGCTGCAATCTCATACTCTTCGTTGGCAATCGCGTTGTCCATCATGTGCTCTAAATCCTCGATAGATACGGTTCTTTTTGGTTTACTATAGACTTCTTCTTCTAAATCCTCAAGTTCGATTTCAAATTCGTCCTCGTCTTTATTATGTTCTGCATTGATTTCCTCGTCAGAGATTGAAATTCCTACAGAGTCTATTATCTCAGCTGCTACCCAGATTGGACATTTATAACTTAGTGCCAAAGCAAGTCCGTCACCGATAGAACACTCAATTTCGATTTCGTCTATTCCGTTGGATGCAATCATTTTTGTGTAGAAAACACCTTCTAACAGTGAATAGATAAAGATTTCCTGTATATCGATTTGAAAAGTGTCCGACATGGCTTTTATCAAGTCGTGTGTCAACGGCCTAGGAGACTTAATATTCTCAAGCTTCATCGCTATGTGTTGTGCCTCATTTGGCTTTATTACAACCGGTATTTTTCTTCCTCCCTTTATTTCGGATAAGACCAGAATATACGAACCGATCTGCGATTGACTATAGGATAATCCTAGTATTTTAAATTTTTTTCTTTTCATAAAGATTATATTAAAATAATTTTAAAGGTTTAATCTCATACTCCATAAAACCATCTCCTCCATCCAACTCAACAACTTCTAATCCAAAGGATTTTAACTGTGATGTTATTCTATCAACAACATCATTTGGTTGATCATCATACCAAATTTTAAATTTTACTTCCTTCATATTTGTTAGTTTACTTCTTTCATTTTACAATTATCAAAATGCCATCTTTTACCATTTCCTTTATCCACCATTTTACCACAATGTGGACATTCACTTTTCATCATCACAACTCCCTTATTCCAGGCTTCTTGTACACCTTTTAAACCTTTATTCCAAGGTTCTGATCCTATTGCGTGATGTTTATGAGTCTTCCATCTCTCTTTAAGAGTCTTCGATCTCTTTTCCTTTTCTTCTTCTGTCATAGGTCCTACTTCTATTCCTTTATTCCAAGTTGTTTTAAATCTATATTTCTTAAATGCATGCTCATCATCATTAATATATCTATCTTTACCTGATTTTGACATAACATTTTTAGTATCATTTGAATATACCTCCGTTTTACCTTTATTCCATGGTGTTGAACCAAGGTTTCTAAAAGCCGTTATCTCACCACTATCATACCTTTTTTTTAATGTTTCTGAAATTTTCATTTTAGATTCATCCGATAATATACCAACAGATTGACCACCTGTTTTTAGATTATAATTGGATTCACTATTTACCCAATTTTCATCAACATATTTTTTTTCAAGTTCCAAAAGAGAATCATATGATTCACAATATTCTAAAATCTCTCGTTTAAAATTAAACTTACCATATTTCTTTATTGCATTCAAAATTGCAAAACCACTACCTAAATAACCATCTTCTAAATTTGTTGTTTTGTGTATTCCAATATAGTTTTTACCATTTACAAGGTTGGTTGTCTTATATAAAATAAAAAATGTTTCCATTTATTATATATAAATAAATCCTCCTCCCCTGTGGATAAATCAATCCTTCAATAAAAGATCAGCGGCACTTGAACTTGCAGGAGAATCTGGCTTAGCCCACATTCTAAATCCCAATCCTCTAAGCCACGGGCTATAAGCCTTATAAGCAGCATAAGATTTGTTTTTTGTCATACTTCTTCCATTTGGAGTTCCTGCTTTTGGGTTGAAATCAACATGTATGTCTACAAGTTTGAAATCTACTTTATCTTCGTCACTTAAAGTAAGTCGGTTTATGAATGATTCTTCTTGGTGTGGTGGAACATGCTCGTACTCACCATTACATCTTAATAGATGAAATTTGTATTTCTTTCTATTGAATTCCGTAAGATCCTTTCTTTCATACTTTCCTTCAAGGTTTTCATGTAGAAAGGTAGCTACGTCATGAACGTACTGAGCTTCTTTGTAGAGTCTTTCGTCATTTTCTCTAATCTTAGGACAGTTTTCTCTAAAAAAGACGACGTGTGCACCATTCTTGATATCCGTGTTGTACATCATAACGGTTACTGCATAAATAGTCTTTCTACGTGCTTGAATAGAGTCACAACCAACCGTTATAGTCAGTCCTGGATCTTTTTTAGCCACGTCTGCAAGGTATTCTATGATGTCCGGAATATATTCTCCACCAAATTTTTTGAAGCGATCTCTATAATTCATAATATGTTATATGACTTTTGTCAGTTTTGTTTAAAAAAAAGGGGCATCTTTCGATACCCCTGTCCAGTTACTTAGAGCTTCCTGGCTTGTTGATTTTCTTGATGGTTCTCAACAATTCTTCGAAGTGAAGTAAGAACTTCTTCATCTTAGGGTTGCCGATGTCAGCAACATTGTCAAGAATCCATAACAAGTATGCAGTCTTTTCGTCGTCGCCTACATTATCCAAGAACTTACAGATGTTGCCAAGTTGCTTGTCATTAAGCGATGTGATGTCTTTCTCTTTCAAAGACTGGATCAACTCTGAGTTTTTGTCTCGGTTGTATTTTTCCAAATCTTTCTTGATGCCATCGTAGTTGTTGATTACATCTTCGATAGAGATATTCAACATATCTTCGCAGTACTGGATGAACTTCATTGCTGAGTTCCCAATGTAACCACTAGCAACCTCTTTCAACAAAGGTAAGAAGTCTCTTGGAGAAGCCTCCATTCCAAAGTTCTCAGTGATGAACTTAGAAAGCATAGTCCAAGAACGCGGAGTTGCGTATCCTTTAGCACCATCTACGGTTTTGTACATTTGCTCTGGATGTACTCGGATGAACGAAGAGATTAGCTTGTGACAATTCTCTGCCGCGAAGTCACCTAACCACTCGTCAACTGACAATGTATGGTTGATGTGAACTAAACGGTTGTTCAAAGCCGCGTCGAACTCTTCAACATCTGTTCCATCTTCGTCACCTAAGTTACCAGAAGACATCATCAAAACATTGTCGTTGAATTTGAAGTTCATTCCAATCTCACGCTCTAACAAAATCTGCAAAGCAGCGTTACGAACTTGTTGAGACGCACGGTTCAACTCTTCGAAGTGGATGATTGTTGGCTGTTTGTTAGCCTCAATTGCCCAACGAGGAACAACGAAGTCTAAGCATTTTACTGACACACCATCAACCTCTACGTCAGAAACAGCTGGGTATAAACCTACATCAGTCTCGTCAATCATCGATAAACGAATATCAACATATCTAAAACCAGTCTTTTGTGCGATTGATCTACCAATTGCAGACTTAGCAACTCCAGGCTTAGATGTAATGTTCAATACACCATACTTAGCCCACATAACAGCGAAGTATTTCTTCTCTTTCGCCGTCAAAGATGGCAATTTATCTACTAACCATTGTGGCATCGATCCTGCAGTCTTAGCTGCTGTTGCTTTAACACTTTCCATATTTGCGTTTTTATTTTTTTTATAATTTCTTTCTACAAATCTACTTATTCTTTTCTAATCTACCTAATCTTTTTTCGTTTTTTTCAAGATTATTTTTCTAAGTTCATTACCCAAATCAAAATCATTTGGAATTGACAAAACGAAATCATTCATTCTATAAATGGATCTAAAGTTCTTTCCAAGATCCTGGTTGTTCGAAAAATTCTTTCCTAACTCAATCGCTTTTTCAATATCTAATTTAGTCAACATTTTTTTTAAGTTTTAGTAGCGGGAGTTGGATTCGAACCAACGACCTCAAGGTTATGAGCCCTGCGAGCTGACCACTGCTCTACCCCGCGATATATTTTTTAATCAGACGCATCTACTTTCGTATGCCTTTCTCAGCCAACCCGCCTGATTTGTTTTACAAAGATAAGTATTCTTTTTTGATTAAACCTAATCTTTTTTACTTTTTTTTGATCTTACCTTTGACGTATTTTACCGCCTCTGGTCCGTGCTCAACAATCACTTGTTTGACACCATCAACAACAGTATCTTCTATTCTGTTTTTAAATTTGTTTGCTTTATAAACAACAAACAAAACTGTAGCGGTCATTAAACCCAATATGATTGCCAATGCTACTAATACTGATACCATCTTTTTAATTTTTAGTACTCTCGGTGGGACTCGAACCCACACACCTTACGGCACTCGCCCCTTAAACGAGCGTGTCTACCAATTCCACCACAAGAGCGTTTTAAAAGGTTCTGTTAGCCTACACGAGACTGTTGTTGGAAGGGAGGGATTCGAACCCCCGTACTCTTACGAGAACAGATTTACAGTCTGTCGGTTTTAACCACTCACCCACCTTCCAATAATAGTAGAGCCAAATCATTGTTGACATCCTTCACCGTAAACTAAACGGTACATCGTGTTTTATTTAAACTATCTACTTAGCTCTCCCTTCAGGACTTGAACCTGAGACCCTCTGATTAACAGTCAGATGCTCTAACCAACTGAGCTAAGGGAGAAAATTTGAGAGCTTGGTTACCTCTCTCCACCGTTTACCAGGTTGAAGGCTCTTTAACCACTTGGGTGTTTTCAAAGTAGCTTGACTTATTAAAGATTTCGTCAAGTACTTACTAGTGCGGTCCTGAAGGGATTCGAACCCTCGATCTCCGCCGTGACAGGGCAGCGTCCACTCCGCTGGACCGCAGGACCAAAAGTACTTTTAGCTTTTAATTTAGTATCCGCAGAGTTAAAAGTATAACACAACTGCGCTGTAGTCCCACGGGGAATCGAACCCCGCTTTCTAGGATGAAAACCTAACGTCCTAACCGATAGACGATGGGACCAAATAAAGTAGAGTATGACGTTTTCTAATGTTATGGAACCATCATTTCTTATGGATCTTTCCGCACACTACTGGTTCTCTCTACTTTTTTGTTGAGGTTGAGAACCTCTGTGTCGCAAGCCTACTATCACTTGATTGCATCTCTTCTCAAAGAGTCAACACATTTTTTATTTCTTCAAAGTTAAGGAAGATTTTTCAATCTACCTAATCTTTTTTTAATATTTCAAAGAACTTTATCAGACGTTTCTGATTTTGTTTTTCAAAGATAAGTAATCTTTTCTGTTCTACCAAATTATTTTAGAATTCTTTGTAGTAATCTTCCAATAAAAGTAATAATTGATTTATTGCTTGATCTGTACTCATACTACCTTCTTTAAGATCTGATGCTATACTTAAAATCTCTTCTTTCATAATTTTTAACTTTTATTTATTAGCACGAGAGGTAGGATTCGAACCCACGACCAATGGTTTTGGAGACCACTACTCTACCAGCTGAGCTACACTCGTATTTTATGTATGATACCACCGTGTAAAGTTTCATCACCAGTATCTAACACCTGGGAGAGGAAGAGCTTTTCCACTACTACTCTCATACATTTCTTAGTAGTCCCGCCTGGATTCGAACCAGGAACGAAAGATTAGAAATCTTTAGTGATATCCCTTTCACCACGGAACCATATTTGTTAGAGTTATATTGGTGAGAAACGAATTTGTTTTACAGCGTATGGCCAACTCACACTTAAATATTACTCGATGATGTTACATCGAGAGTTTTATTACCCTTTGATAACTTCTACGTTTTTAAGAGCTACTACTGGTTTAACCATTTCGATCATCTCAGACACATCACCGTATTTTTTGAAGTCGTCGATAGTTCCTTTCGCTACAGAGTAAGCAGTAGTCGCTTTGATGATTTTTTCTTTATCTTTCTCAGCGATTTCAGTAGACTCTTCGATTAAACGAGAAAGGATCTCTCCGTATTTCTCAATCATATCATTATCGAAAGAGAAGACAGTTTTTTCCTCTACGATTGCCTCACCGTAAGTTTCTTGTAACTCTTCAGCTCTCTCAGCAGTGATAGTGATGTATTTGTCAGTAGGAACGAACATCAACTGAGCAGTGTCGTCGTTAGAGTTTACGTGCTCTAACATAACAGATCCAGGGTTTTTTCCAGTTTCTTCATACAACTTAGCCCACTCTGTTTTTCCTAAGTCTCTCAACTCGTCGGAAATCATATCAGCTTTCGCTTTAGCAGCTTTCATCGTGTCGTTCAACTGTTCTAACTTAGAAACTTTGTCAAAGAAAGAAGCGTCTTCGATAGCGATTCTTACTTTTTGATCTTTAGCTTTAGTAGTTTTAGCTGGTGCTGCTTTTTTCGCTTTACTAAATAAGTTAGTTGCCATAATATAGAGTTTTTTAAGAGTTTGTTTATCGTTTCTGTTTGTCAAAGATAAGGTCTTTTTTCGTTTCTACCAAATCTTTTTTGTTTTATTTTTTAGTGATTGTTGTATCTAAATCGTTCCCTCAATCACATATACAAATATAAGGATCTTTTCTAAATAAAAACCTAAAGGGACACATTAAATTTTTATATATATAATATGAAAGAAATTAAAAAATGTAAATGGTGTGGTAAAGAGATGATTAAACATAGATCCGATGCAATATTTTGTAGAAGGGCTTGTAAGAATATTCATAGAAGAGCCGAGAAAAATAAAAAAAGTAAAAATGAATAAAGAATGTAATAAGTGTAAAATAGATAAAGATATATCTGAATTTTATAAAAGAAGTGGTAGAGGTACTGGAATTGCAGGATATACACACAAATGCAAATCATGTACCAGAAAGACAAGTAGAGAGTATAATAAAAATAATGGTGAGTTTGATAAAAAAGAATATAATAAAAAATATAGAGAAAGAAATAAAGAAAAGTTGAATAATTATATAGATAATTGGCGATCCGAAAATATTGATAAAATTAAATCAGCTAAAAGAAATTATTATTCCGATAATAAAGATAGAATAATAACACAAGTAGGAGTTTATCAAAAGGAAAGAATGAAAAATGATTCATTATATAAACTAACCCGAGGAATTAGATCTCTTATACTAGCATCATTTAAAAACCAATTCACTGAGAAATCAAAGAGAACTCAGGAAATACTTGGTTGTTCTTTCGAAGATTTCAAATTACATTTAGAGTCTCAATTTGATGAAAATATGAATTGGGAAAATCAAGGTAGTTATTGGCATATGGATCACATAATACCTATTTCTTCTGCAGAAACAAAAGAGGAAGTTTATAGATTAAATCACTATACCAATTTCCAACCTCTTTTTTGGCTAGATAATCTTAAAAAGAGTAATAAATCACTCAATTGAAATAATTTTCAAATATAATATCTAATATCGGATTTCATTTTTAATATATATGTTATAAAAAAAAAATTTAATATGTCAAGATTAAACAGATATAACGATTTTTATCTTAAACAAATGGTTGAGAAACAATCTAAAAAGAAAAAATTTTTAGACGATATAAAGATTAAAGAGTTTTATTCTATAATAGAAGAAGGAAAGAAAAACGACATCGTAAGTCTTTACTTAAAGAACAATAGTAAAATAAACGAAAGCTATACTCTTATATTAGAAGATAAAGAGGTATTAAACGATACCAAGAAGGTTGTTTGTGTAAAGTTCTATAAGGATAGAATAAACCAAATATCAGTTGATACTAGAAAATACTTAGAGTCGAAAAATATTTCGGAATCTGATATCAGATTGATTGAGAATAACATGGAATCAATACTGATGGTTGAAGGAGGACTTGACTCTTTTACAAATTGGCTTTCAAACACAAGTGTGGTAAAAGGTCTTAAAAAAGGAGCTGAGTTTGTTGGTAATGTTTTATCTGACATGTGGGGTTACTTATCAGATGGTGCAAAAGAAGTTTGGAATTCAATTGTTGAGGACATATTCAAACCAGGTTTGGAAGCACTTAAAAGTGTGGCGACGAAATTATTTGGTGCTGATATTGTGGCTGCAATCGAAATAACTGCCAAAAAAGTAATAAACTCTCTTGATGAGTTTATGAAAACTTCTAAGTCAATATTCGACAAAGTTTATGGAACACTAAAAGACATTGCAAAAAATATAGTAAATGTTGTTAAGGATATCTGGGTTAAGATTAAAGAGATCTTAGGAAAAGTTTGGGAATTCATCAAAAATCACGCTTTGAAGGTTGTGCCTGGTGTAAAAGCAAAAATTGCAAAAGTAAAAGACTTAGGAAATAAAATAAACTCACAAAGTTTATCAAACGAGTTGAAGATTTTAGGAGAGGATGTCAAAGACATGAAAAATTTCTTCGTTGGTAAGATCAAAGACAGTTTGGGTATATCAGGAACAGAAGTGGCAACAAGTTCAGCTAACAAAATTATGGCGATGGATGAGCAAGAAGCACCAGTAAACGATAGTTTTATTTGGGATTCTCTAAAAGGGTTTATGGCAAAAAAACCAGACTTCAATACTGAAGAGTTATTGAAAATGCATGAAACCAAAGTTGATAGAATATTCGAAGCAGAAGAAAAAAAATCAGAGGGAAAACATTCAGAAGAGCATTCAGAAGAGGAAGAAGGAGTTGAACACGAGACACACAAAGGTGAATCTAGAGGAATAAAAAAATGGTTAACCGGACTTGTAATGTGGGTTCTATCTCCATTTGGGAAACTAATGGAAATCGCAGGTGATGTCATAGCTAAAGGATTGGCAGCAGTTCCAGCGTGGCTTAGTGGTAAGTTAGGTACATTGTTGGATGGTGTTAAGGGTATAATAAACCATGCGAAAAAGTTTGTAGCATTAGGAACGCTTGTAGCATTCATTGTTGGATCTGCAGCAGAAGCATTTGCATTAGGAACTCATAAACCAGGAAACTGGATTGCAGATGCCGGTGAAAAAATAGGATTGGTTAGTGGACATCATGGTGGAGAAATCGAACATGCCGTCAAAAATATTTCAAAAATAACACAGGATGTCAAACATGAATCAAGACTTCATAAGTTTGAAGAATTCAATAAGATTAACGAATCAGGTGGAGGATCAAAAGGAATAGACTGGAAAGGTTTGGCGATTGGTGCAGGAAGTGCATTAATTTCATTCTTAGTATCCGTATTCACACATTCAATTCCTGGACTACACATGACATTTGAAATCATTTCATTGACTATTTTAATTATAGCAACTCTGGGTTGGTGTTTTACCGAAACAGAATGGGGTAAAAAAATAGCAGAGGGAAATTCAACGATGGTGGCATTGTCGAAAACTTTCTTCAACTTTATACACGGAGGCCACTAAAAATAATTTTAAAAAATGAGAATCCATAACTATAAACAATTCAACGAATCTTATAATTTAGATTTGAATATTGAAGAAAAAATCGAAATAGAGGAAAAAATATATAAAAAGATTGACTCTATGGATAGTCACGAGCTGGATTCTATTTTCAACGAATTGGAAAAAATGGCAAGAAAATTAAATTGTGATGTTTATGATTTGTCAAACCCTGTCTTTGTAAAGGCAAATTTGGATCAAATAACCTCACAAAGTCCTATTGAAGAAGGATTTTTTAGTGATATGAAAGATAAAGTATATAGATTTTTCTCAAGAGTTTTTGAATGGGGTGCACCATTAGGATCGTTTATAATGATTATTTTGAACTCTATAAACGGTAGTGTTTTGGGAATATTTGCATCAGCGATGGCTTTGGCTATTTCTATTTTAGCATCTGCTTATTTAGCAAAGAAAAGAATAGAAAGGTTTAAGTAAACCTACCATCTTCCTAATTCTAATAACGAAGATCGTGATTCTAATTCTTCTCCTGTCATTACCCAATAGTTCCAGTTTAATCTAAGATTATTAGAGTTATAATTTAATGCAGATCCGTTATTTCTTTTTACATGAGACATAATAGATTCTGTCCAGATTGAAAAGTGATCATATTCATCTTTACCACAACCACATGCAGTGGCTCTACCATTATTGTACTCCCAGGTAAGTGGTCTCAATCCACAATTAGGACAAGGAAGCCATTCATCTATATCTTTAGGAATAGTATAAGCAGAAATACATTTGTACTTTCCTTCTATGATTGAGATTTTAATATCTCTTATTATATCTATCATAATAATATGTCTATTACTTTATCAACTTCTTCAAATCCTATTATAGGATCTACTTTTATGACTCTTTCTTTAGGTATACATTTAAGTATGTCGTTAACCTGGTCGTCTATAACAACATAGTTTTCTATTTCGTTTTCGGATATATACTGTTCGATTTCCTCACCTCTATTTAAGCCAATATCTGTGATTCCAACAACATCAGCAACTATACCATTATCTCTAAATATCTGTTTAAGATTTTCTAACGAATGTTTTGTCCTCCAGGTAGAAGTTACTACTATCTTAGCACGAGTATAACCTACAATCTCGTTTATAAAAGAAACAATCTTTCTATCGAACCTTCTGTTATAGACACTCAAAGGAATAGGAACACCTAAAAGCAATGACCATTCAAGATCACTTTTGTGAGTTCTCAGTACACCGTCTATATCCAAAAATATCGTCATACCGCAAATATACAAAGAAAGCTCCTATTGGAGCTTTCTTTGTGTTAAATCTAAACCGTGTTTTATTCCTGCTTGAAATGATTCTAAATCAAATCCCATTTCTTCTTTTGATAAATGTTTACCAATTATTATACCAATTTCATTACCTATATCTGATAAGTCACCAGTATCATATGGAAGATTTTTAAGAGTATTTGATATCTCATTACATATGTTGGTTATATTCTTCATTATAAAATAGAGTAAAACCAGTCGGGAAGACTCGGGTAGTCCGAGCGGTCGCTGGGATTGTATTTAGTCTCTTTCCTATTCTTTTCGTCGAACAATCTGTTAGATTCGACAAGCTTTTTCATCGATCTTTCCACATTCTTCGGCTTTATATTCGCCAATTCTCTGTGCCAGAAGTCGTGTCTTTCGTAGTCGTTGTTCATACTTTATATATTAGTATTCATCATCTTCATTATCGTAGTCGTCGTATCTATCGTCGTCTTCATCATCGTCCTCATAGTCTAAATATGGGAACACGTCATTCGAATCAAATAAATCCACCAATAAATCAATGTCTTCTTCTTCCAAATCAAGGTCGTCTATATGCAATAATTCTTTTGCTTTGTCGATTTCGTAATCTATTTTTCCTTCTTTGACGAATTTTTTAAGAGTGCTTGTGACTTTCTTTCTATCAACACATTCGTCTAAGCTATACCAGTTATGTAACTCACTCATATTTTTTATTTTATTATTTATTTTGTTATAGTTTTTCTTTGAATAAAGTTTAGATTATTTCATTTTTTGGAACTCCAAAAACATCCTTTTTATCAAAGCCTAATGTGATATGAAAGTCATGTTTAGGTAATTCAAATCGTGTTCTAATGACATCGAGTTTTTCCGATTGACAAACTACAAAATAAGCCGTATTTCCTTTACCCTCAGCTTTCCCAACTCCAAGCATTTCTAAATCATCTATCTCATATTCGAATATAGGTTGAAGTGCCTTTACGAAGTTGTCAACACCCATACTCTTTGCAAGGCGGTTGTAGTCCATTACGTTTATAACCGTCATATGATAAACGCCGTGGTCTCTTGTTTGTTGGTTTTGAGTGTATAGGTCATAGTCTTCTTTACCCAATAAGGATCTTAGCCTATCCAAGAAGGGAAGAATATCAATGTTGTCTATCTTTATTCCAAGATAGTTTTGTCCGAGTGTGTCTTTTACATGTTCTACGTAGTATGTCATAACTATTTAATATTTTCCAATGGGTAAGAGTTTAAGATTGTCTCTTTATCCACTTCAACATCATCAGTGTATGGAACATCTTTAGTATGTGCATCTTCACTAGCGGCTTTCAAAGCAGCCTCTACATGAAGTTTGGCGAATTGAATCATACATTCTTTAATATAACCATTAAATTCATCAGGGGTTTCTCCTACAACACTAGTGAAGAATTCTTCAGCAGTTGGTATCTTACCCTCAACTGACTCATTTATTTTATCTGTAAATTTTTTCATAACTTTAAATTTATTTTTTTTACCAATCACAATCAAAACGTATGGTTTCATATTATCATAACATTTCTTTAAATTTTTCAATCTCCTGTCTTTTTATTTCTTCACCAAGTGCTTTACCTTTGAATCCTTGATCCATAAGTTCCTGAGAAGAAGTAGTTGGTTTGTATTCAACAAACTTAACTAACATATCATTTTGGTTATTACTAACTTCTAACCACTCTAAGATAGTCGCGTCTGTGATTGCACATTGTTGTCTTTTTCTAAACAAATCTAATACTTCTTCGACTTTCATCTTAGAAAGTTCTAATAAGAATACAATCTTCTTTGCGTTCTCTATTTCTATTCTAAACTCTTGAACCAATTTTGTTTCTAATCGATTGGTATCTGTTTTTTTGAATAGGTTTGTGAACACTACTACAAAGTCTTTACTATTTACTAAGTCTGTGTTTATCTCAACACCAGGAAATACTTGTTCCCACATATCGAACTTAGTAAAGAAAGAAAGGTAGTTATTAAATTTATTCATCCGCATATTTATTATTTTTAATTTGATTATCTACTGCCCATAACGGTTGAAAATTAGTATAATGATTCAATTTATATACTTCATCCTCAGTATTAGCCCAACTTATTGGAATCTTGTGGTCCAAATGCCATTCACCTTGATTTTCCCAGTTCATACCATCTTTAAATTGATTTTCAATATGTATTCTAAATTCTTGATAAGAACACCCAAGTATTTCAAATGTACGGGACTTTTTAGTATAACCATTATCTCTTATTGCTCTTGTTATTACATTTCTTAAAATTTTAGTAATTCTAAAAATTATGTCACTATGATATCTATCATTAAAATATAGATTTATTTTATCTCTATTTTCTCTTCTATATCTATTAATAATATCTTTATTCTCATTATAATAAACTTTTTGATATTGGATTTTCTTTTCTTTATTGTTTAGATAATATTCTTTAGATTTATTTAATAAATCCTCTTTATTTTCAGAATAATAAATTTTGTATTTTATAAGTATCTCTTCTTTATTTTTTAAATAATATTTTTTCTTTTTATCAAGAATTAAACTTTTATTATCAGTTGAATATTTACTCTTACACTCTTTACAAGAGTTCATATAACCATCCTTTTTTGTTTTATCTTTGTAAAAAGATTTATAATCTTTTTCTAAATCACATTTATTACATACTTTCATATATTATATATTAAGTATAAATAATGACTTTTTTAATCTCTTCCCGTTATTTACATTGGGACCAAGCTTTCTTCATTTCTTCCCAAACTCTTTCTTGTGAGACATCATCTTTAGGTCCAACTCCTTTTAATCTATTGTCTTTTTTGATAGCATCCGCGGTCTTTTGATCAATTTGTCCACCTGATCTGGCCGCAAATCTAAAAATTCGTAATATTCTAAGACGATCCTCAACAAATCTTTGACTTGCATCACCAACTGCCCTAACTATACCATTTTTAATATCATCAATACCACCAACCAAATCAACAATCTTTTTATTTTTAATATCATAAAATAAGGCATTCATAGTAAGGTCTCTTCTGTTACAATCATCCTCTATTGTAACATCACCACCCATTTCTACTTTTTGATCATCTCCTTTTGTATCTCTACCACCAGATATGTCTCTTCTATAAGAAGCGATTTCATATCCTTCTGGTTCGTCTTTAGTGTAAACTCTTAAAACTCCAAAGTTCTTACCTTGCTCATCAGATACATTAAATCCCTTTAATATTTCTTTAGATTCATTTGGTAAAGCATTTGTAACCAAATCATAATCCTTTGGATTGATACCTTGAATAAAGTCTCTAACAGCACCACCAACTAAGAAAATATCTTTCCCTGCCTTTATGTAGGCATTGGATATTTCTAAAATATCATTAGGTAATGGTATTTCAGTATTAAGTTTTTCTAAAAAAATTTTATATTTTTTAATTATTTTCATTGGTTTGTTCTTTTTTCTTTCTAAGTATGTTATTAAATATGTTACGTATCTTCGCACAAATATAGTTATTATTTTAATATTTGACAAGAAACAAATTTAACATTTTCCAAGTCAATAATACCCTTTTTGTTATTGTTTTTTAAATGTAAATGTGTTTCTTCCACTACATCACTTTTGTCTATTTCTTTTAGATTATGAATCTTTTTTGTTATATCTAATGTATATTGACCATCATGTGTAATGATTCTAAATTTATTATCATACATTTCACAAACATCTACAAACCTTAAAACATCATTTAAAACTTCTGAAATATTAAAAAGTTCACATTTACTACTATCTAAATAGTAACCACTTTTACCTTTTTTAAAAATAAAAAATTCATCAGTAAACGCAAATTCACTGGATATGTCAAAATTCTCATGTTTTACATTCCAACCTTCATCTCTCAATTCTAAGAAAATATCTTTTATATCTTCTATATCTTCTCTTATTTTAGATTGTTCGAATATCTTATATGTTTTTAATCTTTTCATATTTTAGTCTTTATAAAATGAGTTCACAGTAATCTTTCTTAATGTATCGACAAAGTTATCAAATTCTTCGATTGAGACTCCCTTTTTGTTGCAGTAGAAGTCAATTATTTTTTCTTTCACACCACCTGGGTTCGTACTTGTTTCTCCCATCTCGATGTTTCCTTCTAATACGTCTATTATAAGTTTTCTGAACTTCATTGCCTCTACTCTATTGACAAATTTTATATTATATTCATTTCCTTCTATATAAGACACATTGCCAGTACCATTTAAAGTAAGTTCCCATTGTCCCTCTCCATAAGGAAGATCCTCACCACCGTGCTCAACACCAACCGGATCAGAAAGCTTTAGTCCAAGTGTCGACGCGTAATATGGACCAGGAGGATAAAAGTCCAGCTTATTTAAACATTTTTCAAATGTTTCTTGGTCCGCCGGATACAAACAGATATCCAGTGTCATCCATAATCGGTTACCTTCAAACCTACCGTCTTGTTGCCAATATTCCCAATTTCCATCGTTTTGATATTCATCAAAGTTAAGCCAAAGATAAAAGTTACCATTTACATAACCACCAATGTCTACTTTGAAAACACCGTGCTTTGAATAAAGGTCAATCATCTCTTTCAACTTTTTGGCTTCTTCTTTTTCTTTAGCAGCATCTGCCCAAGCGTTTAAATCATCCGCTCTTTTGGTATGACCAAGCTTGTTAAGGCCAGCAGCCGCGTTTTTGTATGTTTGAGTCTTTAGCTCTTCGTTGAATCTCTTTAAATATCTCATCTGTAAAAATCGTTTACTTTTAGTCGCTTGATAGAATTGTCTACGAAAAGTCTATACTGCGTTTCTGTCATCTCATTAATCATTGTAGTAATCTCTTCAGTTACTTTGCCAACAACCTCAGGTGTCACGTCATCTCTATTCCAATCTCCACCAGAAGAGTCGATAAGTCTACTCACTGCATCAGTATATCTTTTAAATCTTACTATCATTTCCTTTATATTCTCATCAGTAAATCTGTTATCAGGTAAGTTGTTAGCCAATATTCTTTTTACTGCCTGAACTTTTTCGAAAGTAGGTATTAAAGAGATTGATTTCCTAGCCGCTAATGTAGGATTGTATGGCATTTCCACTCTTCCTTCGAATAAATCTATCATAAACTTTCTGAACTTCATAGCCTCAGCTCTTCCTTCAAATACAAACCTGTCGTCTTCCCAGTTCTCATTACCCATTGGCTGAGGATCAAAGTTTCCTGCCGCATTCGTTAGCTTAACATATGGTCTGTTTGGAGTATAAACTCCATCCCAATAGAAATCCCATTTTTTAACTCCACGATCTTCAGTATTGAACCATTCTTCAGTTTCTTCGTCAGCAGCAACCATACCTAAAGTAAAGTTTAACCAAGTTTCATTATCACCACCAACATAGTCCCATAGTCTATCTTGAAACATGTCATCGTCGCACCAAAGTGCCAAATGGAAGTTTCCTGTCATCTCACCTTCTATACCTCTTTCTTTCAAAGGACTTACATAAGTCAAAGTTCTGTTAGGATTCGTTCCTTCCCATTTCTCAAAGACAATAGATGCTCTGAACACACCAGTGTGTGCGTACTTTGCACGCATGTCTTTGATTTTTTGAATTCGTTCTCTTTCTTCTACCGTTGCAACGTAGTCAGTCATAGCAGCGGCTCTTCTTGTATGTCCAAGACCTTGTAGCGCCTTTGCCGCCTTTGTATATGTCTGTGATTTAAGCTCGTTGAATTTCTTTAAGTATTTCATATTATCCTATAAATTTGTTTGCACTCACTGCCTTTAAGAAGTCTGCGATTGCTTCCATACTGAATCCAAAGTCAGAAGAAAGTCCTGCCTCAGCCAATATCTTAGCCTCGAACATCTCGTAGAAACTATCAAAGTCGTTGTATCCACTTGGGTATCCTAAACTTGGTTCAGAGAACATTTTAACCAATAGGTTTTTCAATGTTTGTGCTGACTTTCTATCAGGGATAGAAACACTTCCTGTAAGAGAGTCGTCGTATTCGTCAATCTTAATATCGTTTATCTTTACAGATCCAGATTCGAAATAAAGCTGAATACCGATGTTGTTCGTCCAGAAGAATCCGTTTCCAAAGTCTGGGTCTGGCATGATTTCAATACACTTATCAAGTGTTTCTTGATCAGCAGGAACAGATCCTAAGAAGAAATAAAGACCCATGTCGAAATCTTCGCCGTGTTCTTTGTTGTCTTCATACTCGTCTACGAACCCATCTCTTTCGAAAGTGATGTAAGGATGGAATCTTCCGACGAAGTCAACTCCGTCCGCGTTTTTCTCTATGCTAAGGTTGTAAGTTCCAAACTTGGAAGTCTCTGCCTTCATCTTTTCCCATTTTTCGGAATTTTGAACCACCTCTCTCTTTTCTGCCCAGTCTCTAAGCTCGTCGGCTCTTTCTTTGTTGAAAGGACTTTGCTTTAACAGCTTCGCTGCGGCACTTCTGTATGTTTGAGGATTTAGCTCTTCGTTAAATTTCTTTAAGTATTTCATATGTCTTTCTTTTTTTATTGTGCTATTATATTATCGCTAAACCATCTGTACGAATAGTTGTTATTTCTAACCATAGCCTTGGCATCATCGTCGTATAGTCCGTTCAATGTTATCTTCCTGAAAAGATCCATTATCTTTTCGATCTGCTCTGACTCTCCACCAATCACGGATATTATGTCATGTATGTGTCCTTCGAATGGCTCGATTAGTTTTGGAAGTTCCTTTTTGAATTTGAACGCGGAAGCCCTGTCCGTAAAAACCCCAAAGTAGTATTCATCCACAGGTCTTTCCAATGTTATCATAACATTGTGGAAACTATTTTCGAACATATCGTAGATATCGTGTGCCTCTGGTCCAGTAATAAGATCACCTGTTTCCTGGTCTTTGTTCCATTCGTCGAGACCGTACAGCCAGTCACTTAGGCTAACTCTGAAAGAGAACATAGGAACTCCTTTATAATCTTTTAGAGTAGAGTGGTCGCTTTGTTTTTTTGCTTCTTCGGTTGCCATGAAGTTAAAGCTTATCGTGAAAGCAAGTTCGTCACCTTTCTTCCAGGCACTCACCAGATCCTCCGCGCTTTTGTGATTTATAGAAAGATTTCCATTTCCGTCAAACGAATTTTCATCAAATGATCCAAAGTAGAATTTTGCCTTAGGATTCGTTACTTTGATTGGACTACCAATCTTTCCGTTAGTGTTACAGAAATACATGTTGTAGAATCCGAATTCCTGTTCGTTTCCGTAGTCTATAAGCTTTCCACCTCTTTCCTCTTTGAATTTACCAATCAATCTCTGACCAGCTCTTCTATATGTAGTAGGGTCTAACTCTTCGTCGAATCTTCTTAGATGCTTCATATGTTGTGTTTTTTTATTTCTATCTTGTCAGGGAATTTCTCGACCATCTCTAAAAGAGTCTCAACCGCCTCTATTCCTTCTTTGTCGAACTTCATAGGATTGTGTTTCTTCTGCACTTCTTCAAGTTTGACAGGATCTGATATACGATGGTGTCTATCGCCTTCATCACTAACCAGATGCCACACTAGACTATAGTTTATCTGTCTACCAAGAAGTTTCTTTAAAAAGTCTTCATATCCAGGAAAGGTAGCAACGAACCTGTCTCTATCATTGTCTGACGGATATTCATCAACTTCGATAGACCATCCTGCCTTATCATCAGGAAGGCCAGGCCATCCATTATCTTTATCGACTACATTTATCCTGAAATAAAAAGGATCTCTACCCTGCATTCCTTCTATACCAAGTACTTTCTCACAATAAGCTTTGAACTCTTTCCAACCATGAACGTCTTTGTTCGCGGTAAATTCTTCTTTCTTATATTGTAGCTTGAGGAGTGCGTTACTTGAATTAGATTTACCACTCATATTGATGGTGTATGCATCCTGGATCATTCCAAGGTCCTTTATCCTTTCGTTCGCAACAGATATCATCTCAATCATCTCCATCATGTCAACTTTGACAGCCGGTGCATCAGGAGTACCTTTTGCAGACAATTGTATGAAATATGTTCCGTGTGCCTCATCAATCTTTACATCGAAACCAGAATCTTTGAATTCCATAAGTATGTCTCTTATGTCTAATACTATATCGCTTTCAGCAGATTCTAGAATTTTGCTAAACTTTCTCATAAAGTATATATTTATTTTTTAATATATAAAACATGAAATGGATAAAATTATTCGAGGATTTTAAACAAAACAACGAAGCTGGTGATCTTCTTAAACAAGAAGACATAATAAAGTGTATTGAAAAAGGTGGTATACTATACGCAACCATTGTTCAGGAGATGCCTGAAAACAATCCTAAAGAAGCTTTGAAAGCCATTGATATAGACGAAGATGGTCTTATTACAGTAGAACAAAACAACAAAATAGGTTACGTCAAATTAAAAGACGTTGAGAAGATTGAGATATGAAACACTTAAAGAGATACAAAGCATTTGAGTCCGTAGAAAGAGGACACGAACATTCATGGGAAGACATAGAAGATGTCATGCTTTATCTAAAGGATATAGGATTCGAATACAAAAAAGATTCAAAAACTATAAAATTTGTAGATGCAGACAACGACAAAGTTAGCCTCGAAAATGCGGAAAACCTGGTGACAGAATTCTATATGACAAAGAAAGGTCCAGAAGATATGATAAGTAGAACTGAGACTCCTTTATCTTTATCGAGAAATGGCTTGTATTTTGTGAAATGGGATGATAAAGTTTTAGAGATGAATGAAGCGATTGCATCATTCTGTGCTCACTTCGATGAATGTTATTATTCACTTTCACTACAATTCGACAAATGGGTTTTAGGATTTATAATAATAACTCCTGTACCACACGACGACAAATCAGCAGAAAGAGAAGATAAGATAAAAAGAAAGGTTGAAGAAGACATCTCAAACTATTTCAATGGATTCAGAAACAGATTACTGGATAGCTTTACCGCAAATACCCGTAGAGCAATAGGACAGAACAAGCTAGGCGAAACTATGTGGGGATTTCAAGGATCTTTCAAAAAAGGATTTCTTGTTTGTCCTTTCAACGTAAGTAAGATCAGGAACAAAAAGGCCGTTCTCGCAAAGCTTGACGGAAGCGATATTCTGCAGAAATACTCTCATCAACTAGCAACAGCAATAGACGGAAAAGTAGAGTTCAGGGAAGTAAATGCTGCAGATATTTCAAAATTGGTTGAGGTAAATCCAAAAGGAACAAAAGAGTATTTTGAGGAAAGATATCTAGGACTCAACGCTTACATCATAGAGTTCGACTACGATAAATTGTTCGCTAAGAGAAGAGCTTCTTAGTAGGAGAAGGAAACTAACCAAACAACTTTCTTAGATTCAAATCTCTAATCATTTCTTTTTTAGCAAGCTCAACATCTTTTCTAAAGTCATATAAAACGTGTTCGTATCCTTCTAATATCTCTCTTATATCATACCTATGAGGGTTCTTGACAGTATCGTTTATTAAATATTGATGTATAAATCCATCAGAAACAGGAACAAACAAGTCTATACCATTTTCAATACAATGATTTATTAAAGGAACTATCTTCTCTGGACAACCGGAATAAACATCTAAGTGATACAACATAGCATTCTTAGCATCCAATCGAGTGAGGTCTATCTTATCAGGGTTGTTAGTTTGAAACTTTCTATCGAAATTAAAGAACAAGTCGTAACGATGAAGTATCATCATATCCGGAAACACCTTTGTTAAAGAGTGTAGTGCAACTGAAGGTCTACCCTTTGAGTTCTTGAACTCGTATAAGCTTCCTGTAAATTCCAAAAGGTATATCATACTTCAATATATTCATTTTACAAAAATAAAAAATAAATTTAATATATAAACTATGAAGTATTTAAAATATTTTTCTTTATTTGAATCTATTTATGAATTTAATGATGATTTAGAAAATAGTGATTTACAATCAGATATTAAATATATTTTAGTTGAATTGAGTGACATCGGTTTCAATATTAAAATATGGGATGAGCGTCATAATAATGATGGGAGTGAAATGTATATAGAGATAAGTCATATAAGTGATTTAGATCTATTAGAGAATGTTCTTAAAAGAGCTGATGAATTTTGTAATCAAGAAGGATTTGATTTAATAATTAAAGAACAGTTAAATAAAGGTCGTGAACAAATAGTTAGTATTGATGATACAATATCTAATTTAAAATCTCAGTTATATAGAAACACACAATCTGGGCATATGCGGTTACATCCAGATACGAGTGTTACTTTATATATTAAAAGGAAATAAAACAATAAAGGCCAGTCTTAATGACTGGCCTTTTTTTATTTGTCGTTTACGTCAACGACAATCTGCTTGACTTTGCCGTTCGATCTAGAGATAGGAACCTTAACTCCAATGGATATCATAAGTACTTTACCCTTTATCTTACTGAGGTCCAGACTGTCGCAATAGCCGTCCGTTAAACAAACTGTATTGAACTCGTTGAACTGCTCAGCAACTAAGTTGATTGCAGGCTGAAGCATCGTACCACCTAATCCTTTGATAACCATTGTTTCAAGTTGACGTTTCTTCTTGATGTTCTCAATCCATTTAACTTCTGTATCTGCCTCAATCAAATTTACCTCAATATCGTTTCGGTAGATGTATGAAAGAACTCTTTCGAAAGTACCACCCATCGAACCAGATGTATCTAAGATGCAGTTGATTTTGGTTTTTACTTTTCGGTTTCCTTTAAGACCAGAAATTTGACGACGGTTTGGTTTAACAATAGTTTTTTGTTTAACCGTACCAAAGATCATGTTAGAGACTGCTCTTTTGATTTCTTTCAAATAATCTTTTCTTTTCTTTTGAAGCTTCGCAAGAGTCTGTTCGATATTACCTGCAGCCAAACCACGAGCAGCCAATCTTTCCATAACATCTTTCACCATCGCATCACGCATCTCTTCTGGAACATCATCGCCAATGTGCTTGTCTAAGTACTCGCCGTTGTTGTTTTCCATGTTATCGAAGATTTGCTCTTTCGACCAGGTATCGATAGCATCACCATCTTTACCAGGATTCTTACCGTAAGGTCCATAAGATGGTTTACCAGTTCCGTCTTTACCACCTTGGTTACCAGTACCATCACAGTCTGGACATGGTTCTTGACCTTGACCACTACCTTCGCCTGGTTGACCTTGACCCGGTTGTTGACCACCATCACCTTTTTGCTCACCTTTACCCTGACCTTCACCTGGTTGTTGTCCTTGACCTTCTTGTTTGTCTTGACCTTGACCACTTTGTTGATCTTGTTTTTGACCTTGACCTTTGTCGTCTTTTTTACCGGAACCACCACAAGATTGACATTTGTCGTTTTTACACTTACCGTCTTTCTTTTGTTTGTCGTACTTTTCTTTTTCTTCTTTAAGCCATTCGTATAACTCTTCGAAGATAAGTTTACCAGTATATTCTTTAGGAACAAATAAGGCCATGTTCTTACCATCCTCAGATTTAGGAATCTCAACGAAGTTATGAGAAATATCTTCCCAGATGATATGGTTGATAATCATATCTTGAGCGATGTTAGACATCTTATGGTCGTATTGTCCAGTGATTGTTCTACGAGGGTGGTTGAACAACAAGTGGAAATCCTCGTGAAGAGTGATAAAGTTCACTTCTTTTTGAGACATATTCTCCAAAAACTTCGGAGAATAGTAGAAGTTCATACCTTTGCTAGTAACGTTTACCGCACAAGTACCGATAGAGTCCTGCTCGTGGAAACTAACATGTAGATTAAATTCACCGTAGTAGGGTAAATTCACCTTGGTGTCAATAAGCATTGTTTGAATACCATTCAAAAGTTTCTCGTGGATGTTCTTAATTATCATATTTACTATGTTATTTAGTTATTGTTTTACAAAAATACGGACAAAAGTTTAGATTACAATATTTTTTTTTATTTTTTATTAAAAAAGTATAATAGGGAGAGTTTATTTTTATATATAAAAATAAACATAAATACTATGATACTAGATAAAAAGTTAGAAATTAAAATCGCAAAGTATAATATACAACATTATATTAAATTCTTTGATGTCAAACTTGGAGATATAATCGAAATAGATACTGAACTACATCTTCAAAAAGAGAGTAACAAAAAAATAAATGTTCAATGTGACCTTTGTCCAGAACAAAGATACATAAAATTCCAAGCATATACAAAAAATAAAGAAAGAAATGAAAAGTTTCCAATATATACCTGTGATAAATGCTCTCATATTAAATTAAAAGATACTAATAAAGAAAAGTATGGGGTGGAATACTATTCTAAACACCCGGAAAGAAACGATAAAGTTAAAAAGACTTGTAATGAAAAATATGGAGTTGATCATTATAGTAAAACTATCGATTATCTTAGCAAAAGAAATCAAACTAACTTAGAGAAATTTGGATATGTGAATCCATTTATGGATAGTGAAAAAATAAAGTCTGCTTTAAATGAAAAATATGGAGTCGATCATCCAAGTAAATTATTGACAGAAGATGGTGAGGCATATTTTTTCTTAGGTAATTGGACACCAAGATCCAAAAAATCAGACTGGGAACTATACAAAACAACGGTAAGAAACCAGACCAAACAATCATTAAAGAAATTAGATTGGGACGGTACTGATTTTTATGATGGTACTTATATAAAGGACAATTTTAGTCTATCTCATATCGACAATGATTATCCGACTATTGATCACAAGATTTCTATCTACGATGGATTTTTGAACAACATATCAACACATGTTATTTCGTCGGTTGATAATTTATGTTGGACAAAAAGGATCATAAACATAACAAAAAACAAAAAGTCGCATTATTAGATGCGACTTTTTTATTTATAGGTATTTCTTTAAAAAACTTATCTTTCTTTCCAATCGATGCATTGCCCTTTGGTATGTGTCGATGTTGTGCGCTGCCAACAGGTCTCCTCTGAAAAAGGGATCGCAGTCAAACTGGTAGAAAGTGTTCCAATATTTTGTTGATTCCAACAAGCTGTTGTACTTCTTCCGAACCCAATTCTTGTCTTGAATCTTCTTTCTTATAATCTTCGTCTTCATAGCCGTGTCTTTAGATTACAAATATAAGTTAAAAAAAGAACTTCACTATTATAATGAAGCTCTTTTTTTTATTTTTTTTGAATCTTGTTCTTTAGCAGCTCTTCCTGGACGACCAAAAGATTGTCCAGATCGGTTTCTATAATCTGTCGCTTTGTACTTTCAACCAGACTCATTCTTTTATCCATCTCGTCGTCAAACAAATCACAGACATATATTGATTGTTTGCTGAGAATGTTTAGTTCGTAGATGTTTTTGTTGTTTTCGTTTATGTCCATTATGGTCATTACCGACTCTCCACTAGGGTTATGTTGGAAGACCAACAACAGGTTTTCTTTTTCAATCTGGCGTATTCCGTTTGTATTGAACGCCAGTTTTGTAGAGTTGTCTTTTAGACAAAGTCTCCATAATTTTATACCTTTTTCCTGGAAAGGTGTCGATATTTTGTTTTCGTCGGGAGTTATATGGTTGTCGAGACTATTTTTCCATCTTCTCCAGTAAACTCTCCAGACTTTTATTCTATAGCTAAGTTTATATCCAAACATTTTTTGTTTTAGTTTTTTGGTCCTAATCCTCTTTTTTGTATTTCGACAAGAGCGTCGCCCGCATCTCTTAGGTTTGAAACGATTTTTTTAACTAATATCTTAATATAATTCATATTTTATATATTAGTTTTTTCTTCTACTGTTCGTCGTTGAGAATATCAATTTTTGCGTCTCTAACTTCTTGTTTATTGTATGGTTCTCTAAGTTTATTTCCCTCAGAATCCACAACATCATCAGTCTCAATATACTTATCACCAGTCTCTTCGATTAAAGCCAACAAAACTTCATTAGTTGTTTCTTTGTCGTCCTGGATATCGTAGATTTCCATCACTTCATCTTTGAAAGGCTGGAAGTTATGTACAACAACTGGATCTTCATCAGAATGTTTGTCTAATGCGAATGTAAGTAATAGATACAATTCTCTCTTATCAAGATTTTTCATGTTTTCTACTTGAGAACTTACGTTGAAGTTCGTATAGATTTCCTTATAAAGGTCTGATACTACTATCTTTTTTTCTTTTTCCTCACTCATATTTCGTTTTTTAAAATTCGTTCTATCTTTATATTTCTTATTTCCGCAGCGTCGTCGTAGTGAAAGAGTGCTCTAAATCTTGATCGTGGTAACTCTCTAACTTCACCGTCTTCTGCTACAATCCAGTATCTTTTCCAACCACGGTTTACTTCATAACCTCTACTCCAAGACCATTTTTCATACTCTCCATCATAGGTCTTTCCTTCTATGAAGACTTCTTGGTATTGACCAGGACCATGTCTGGACGCCTCACTCATTGTAGTCTTACAAACAAACTTTGTTTTGATTATTTCTCTCATAAAGTGCAAATCAATGCAAACACAAGCCAACCCCATCCTTCAACACCAGCAGATGCCAATATTACTATTCCTGTGATAAGAGCCACCTGCAGTATCGTTGTGTTAGTTATCTTTTCTTTCATATTCCTAATTTTTCAAGTTTATATTCTCTATACTCTTGTTTTGACACAGATCCAAGCTCGTAAGCTCTTTGAAAGAAAACTTCAAAGATATGTTCATAACCTGCTTGTTTTGCAGCCATCGCACGATTGATTGCTTTCCATTCATCTGTGATTTTAGCAGTTTGTTGTTTGGCAAGTTTGATTGCTTTTTCATTATCACCATCTGATTTAGTGACTATATCTGCAACTCTTTTAAAGTTTTTATCGAATTCGGACTTTGTTTGCCCATTCCATTTTCCACTCATAGTATATTTTATTAAAAAAACGTCAAAAACATTGTAGAAACCATTTTTAAATCGTATTCCGTTCCATTCACATTTACCTGCTAGGTTCTGCTCGTATATTTCATCGTAACCAATTCTTCTCCTTCTCGTTATCTTTCCTTTGAACCAGAACCAATAACAATTCATCCTTTCGTCTTCCAAAAAGTTATTTAGTACAGAAGGATCTATTTTCTTTATTTCGTGCATATATAATATACAAGTAACGATGTTATAAACACAATACTGATAAGAATACCAGCAACACCATATTCTTCATAGCCTTTTCTTTTTAAGAAGAAAAGTGATAAAAGGAATAAAACTACACAATTTAAAGTAACTAATGCCATTACCTAAAGTTTTAGTGCGGGTAGCAGGATTTGAACCCGATACCATTGGTGTTAGAAGCCAACGCGACTTCCACGCCGCATTAGGTTCTACCCGCTTAAAAGATTCGAGGTGAGAATCGAACTCACACTAAGTCAACCATAAAGGGCTTGGGGCCATCCCGCATTACGCACTCGAATCTATACAAAGATATGGATATGTTTTTACTTATCCAAAGACTAGCTCAATAAATCGTCTATTCTATTGTTTCTACTCCAGGTCAGGTTCTTTTCGGAGAATGTCTGTACCGGTCCATATTTCACAATAGGTGAGTTTTTGTCAGCGAACATTTCACAAGCGACATAATCTATCACAAACTGTAAACCGACTCTAATGAATTTGTAGTCTAATATTAAATAATCTCTTGACTTGTCGTCTACCGGTGACACTACATTTCCGATAGGATATTTTAGCAGATTGTATTCGTTTCCATCCTCGTCATAACCCCATATTTTAGAGAAGTATTCTATGCTTGTTTCCAACAAGCATACATATGCCATTATCAATGAAAGTTTTCCATTGAATGTGTATTCCAATCTCATATACTCTTTGTCAAAGACTTTGTGAAGACTCTTTATAGGTTCGTCTGCTATCTTTCTTTCAAATTTCAATCTGGTAGTAGTTCCGTTCGCGGTAAGCACATGGTTCTCAAAAGGAGTTTGTGCGAGCTTATTGAATATAGAATAAAACTCTTCTTCTCGATTAGAAGCTATAGAGAACGCAAATCGATATTTGAAGTCTGGATCTCCAACCTCTCTCGCCTTTGGTTGACCATGTTGGTCATAGCTCTGCGGATACATATGAGAATCTCTCAATGAAAAAACTATCGTTGGTTGTGATGACATATTTGAATACCTAGCACCTATGAATAGGTTACTGTCTTCTGGAATACGATCGTTCCAGTCCATTATGTCGCTGTCGCTTAAGTACATTTTCTATTTCTAAATAATTTGTTTAACTTTCTATTTCTATCACCGATAACTGAATAAGTTGGACCAATTCTATCAAAACTGATTTCATTATTATCCCATCTTGTACCAAAAGAAAGACCCATACGATTAGAAAGACGAGAAAACAGTCGCTCATAAGAAAAGAAATCTTTTTCTTCTCTAATATCATACAAATATAAAGCTTTTATTAGTTTATTCCTTGATTTTTTCGGAATTTTTCCTATGAATCGTATAAGTTTATTCATAGTCTTCGGATAATCAGTAGTGTATGACATTACCGGCATACTGAATGCATATGTGGTCTTTGTACCACCGATGTAACCATAATCACAGTCGGAATTGTCTATGATCTTCATTCTTATCATTGATAAGTCTTTTTGTTTTCCAGTTCCATCATCGATAGAAATGTAAAGTCGGTTTGTTTCGTATTTGGTGTTTGTTGTGATTTTCCCGTATATAGGGACTTGATAAGTTTGGCCGTTGAATATGTGGCAGTGATGCGAGACTATTCCGAACCTGTCTGTGTAGAAGCAGTATTTGTCTTCATTGTTTTTTAAAAATTTATACATATCCATTATAGAATAGTATAATTTGATGGCTAAATCTTTATCCGAGATTTGTTTTGTTCGCCATTCGATTTTCGGTGTTGTAATCTAGTTGTTCATAGTTGTTTTTTTATTTTATATATCTAATATTTGGTTTAGTTTTTCTTCTCTTATATCCTCTACTGACTTAAAATAGATTGGATAGTCTTTTGTCTTTACTAAATACTCTATCTTTCCTTCAGGACCATTATCGTTTGAGCGAACGTAGCAGGCTATTCCATGTGCCTTTTCCATTTCGTTCGGCATTCGCCCTTCGTAGTATTTTCCTTTGGTCCATCTCGTTCTTGTGGACGATCCTATAAAAAAGTTTCTAATACATAGAAATTTCACTTCAATATTTGGTCAATTTTTTCATCCCTTTTTTCTTCAGGGGTAAGTGGTCTGTTCGTAATCTCTCCGGCTTTGTTGGATACTCCCAAGAAAAACAGGAAAGTTATGAAGTAGACGGTTCCGAAAATCTTCGAGTTTCCCCATTCGTTCGGTATGAAAAATGGAAAGACGAAGATCATCAGTATGGAAAGAGTTCCCAGAACCAACGTGACTATATTAAGACGTTTTCGTTTCAACATTTACGTTTATTGGTGTGTTGTTTATTCCTTTCATATCTTTCATTAGTTGCATAACAAATCTTTCAAGATCGGTTTCGTTTTCGAAGATTATGTTTGCAGACTCTTCCAATTTTTCATTAGAAAGACATAACATGTTTCCATAGGTGAAAACATTTGTGTAATTCGTAACTCCAGGTATTATGAATACGGAAGAAACCTCCGAATTTCCTATCATTATCTTCTGAACTTTGTTTCCTTTACTTATTCTTATCATTTTACAATTTTGAATTTTTTGTTTACCCATTTCAACGGCCACAGGTTATATTCATTCGCATATAGTATATGGTTGAGGCAAACCAATATCTCCGTACTTTCATTGTTTACGTAAAGAACTTCATAGACCTCATCTTTTTTAAAAAGAGGATCGCCCAAAAGGTTGTTGATGTCTTCTTTACATTTAAGTTTAAATCCCTTCTTCATTTATGTTTTATTTAAAAAAATAAACAATGTTTAAAACAAAGAGGTTATTTGTAATAAAATATATACATAAAACTATTATATTATAATGAAAATTAAACACAAACTTTTGTCAGATTATCAATACACATCTGGCGATAAGAAGATTTTTTTGATTAAATCCGGAACTATATTAGAAGAATATGTTTATAAGTTAAAGAATGAGTCTATTTTATTGGATAAAGAAGTAGTTGATGCAAATCCACAACTTTTTTGTTTACTTGATTGGAAAACAGAACTATTGACTTACATAAAGTCAAACAAACTACCAACACCAGCGGTATTAACTAAGAAGCTTATTCCTTTCATAGAGGAAATGGTTTTGTCTTCTATTCAACAAAATCCCACACCAGTAGTGGTGGTTGATGACTCATCCTCAAAAGAAATTGAGAGAAAGTCTGCGGACCTTGAAAGTAGAGATAAAAGAATAAAAGAAAAAGAAGACGAAATTGAAATTAGGTTAAAGAGGTTAGAAAAAAGAGAAGGAGAATATAAAGAAGACCTAAAATCTTTAGACAAAAAAGAAGATGAATTGAGAAATAAGTCAAAAGAGATAATAGAAAAACAATTAGACTTAGATGACAAAATACAGGATCTAAATGAAAAAGAAAGAAATATAGATCGTTCTGCTTTAGAGTCTTCGAAGGAAATTGACGAAAAATATGTCAAATTACAAAAGAAGATAGATTCCGACCTTAAAATACTTTCCGAAAGAGAGAAAGATTTAGAAACAAAATCTAAATCATTATCCAAAAAAGAAAGTGATTTGGAAAAAATGGAAGGAGAAATTCAAGATAAGTCAAGAGGATATGAATCTTCTTTAGAAGTTTTTGATGAAGTAGATGAGGCCATTATAGATTTAAACGAAACTGCAGATCTACTGAATGATTTTAATTCAAAGCCATTCACTCAAGAATATCTCATATACATACACAAAGAAATAAAGAATAGTGATAAAAAGATTCTTTTTCTAACTACATCTAATAGATGGGAAGGAGAAAAAGAACTTCCAAAGTCTTCTATAATAGCACACGAGTTGGCAATGCAACTAAAAT